>JYMV01026659.1_pt1 | contig 35971 bp, 37 predicted proteins | sample 338911 | NCBI WGS metagenome assembly JYMV01 (sample SAMN03354496, study PRJNA234377) | hydrothermal vent metagenome | biome: Deep sea; feature: Hydrothermal plumes at the Eastern Lau Spreading Center, Western Pacific Ocean; material: Seawater | place: Tonga | collected 2009 | depth 2000 m m | reverse complement strand
TCCGTCGACAAATGACTTGAACCCATCTAATTCCAGACTTTTCAATAGCATGTGGAACCCGTATCCTCAATGGTTTCAAGGGTTTTTAAACCCTTTAGTAAATAGAAGATTAGCCCATTCAAAGGGGGTTGTAAAGGAAAAATTACACCACTTCTAGGGGTATAATTTTTAATAACCACCATATATTGTGGTTGTTCCGATAAGTTTATTTAAGGGCTGTAGGGCTTAAAAGCTGGATTTTGGCTAGTGTTTTACACAATTGAGATACAATGGGTTGAAATTAAATGCCACTTAACGTAATTCTAGAAGTCGACCACAGATGAAGTTTTTTTCCTACAATAAATGCGGGACTTGTCGCAAAGCAAAAAAAATTCTTGATGCATACAAAGTTTCCTATGATGAAATAGATATCACAGAAACCCCGCCTCCAAAATCCGTTTTAAAAAAAGCGATCAAGTTGAAGGGGATGAAAAAGCTGTTCAATACTAGTGGAGAGCAATATAAAAAACTACGAATTAAAGACAAAATAGGGGATATGACGGAAGTTCAAGCAATAGAGCTACTTTCCAGTAATGGCAGATTAGTTAAGCGTCCAATTGTAGTTGATGGCAATCGAATAACTGTAGGCTTTGATGAAATTGAGTATAAAGAGGTTTGGTCTTAAAAGAGTAAAACTGTTTTTATTAAAGAATAAACTGTGAATGGTTTGCCGTGGACTTAATCTCTTTAAAAACTAAGATGGAAAACCATCATCCCGTTGTTCGAGGACCAGTGGCATGGAGTCCGCAGATAGCATCGGTCATGGTGGTATTGTATCTTAGTGATGATAAGATTTTTGTTTTGATGACTCTCCGCTCTAAACACTTAAAAATCCATCCTGGAGAAATGTCGTTTCCAGGAGGAAGGTACGAAGATGAGGATGGCGACTTATTGTCGACTGCGCTCAGAGAGACGAAGGAGGAGATTGGATTGGAGTTGGATGATGTTTTGATAAACGCCACCCTTCCTGTTGTGACAACCCTTACAGGATACGAAGTAACTCCTTATGTTGCTATTTTGCAGACGCTTCCAAGGATTGGTGAATTGAGCGATGAGGTTGAGAGTGTATTTGAGATACCGCTGCTCGAGCTACTTTCCACTAAACAAAGAAATCTTTCCGGCAAGGCAAGAGAAGGTAAGTATGTTTATTGGCATGGTACCAACTGTGTTTGGGGAGCTTCGGCAAAGATTCTACGGGAAATAGAATGCCTTCGTTCCATTTGATAGCTTTGGTGATAGAGGTCTGACTGAATGAAAGATATTCGTATTCTTTTTCTAGCGCCCAATTGGAGAGTTTCACTGCTCCGTTCGTTTAAAAAATCAACAGCTATAAAAATTTTTATGGTTGGAGCGGATAGCGACTCTTATTCTGCAGCATTAAACGTTGTGGATAAAAGCTACGTGATCCCTGAATTTTCGGAACCAACATGCGTCGAAAAAATACAAGCTATTTGTGCCAAGGAAAATATTCATGCCATTCTTCCTATGACCAACAAAGCCATTGACTTTATGGATAAAAACCGCGCCGGGTTTGATGGCGGTGACCTATTGCTTTATCTGGCAGATCATACTCTAATTCAAACTAGTAATGATAAGCGTAGGCTGGCAGAATTTTTTGCACAGGAGGATTTTGCTTCACCAGATTTGATTGACCCTAAGAAGCCATTTCCCAGGTTCCCTTTGATTGCCAAGGATCCTTACGGGGAAGGGGGGAAGAATTGTTTCAAAATAGAAGATCAGACCGAGTTTGATTTTTATTCAAAAAAATTACCAAATCATATTTTTCAGCGATTTGTTCAAGGTAGAGAATTTAGTATTGACTGGTTTTCAAATAAAAAGGGTCTTCCCGTTGTGGTTGTCCCTCGAGAAAGGTTGGTAGCGCGAGCGGGCGAAGTGATGGTAAGTCGGATTGAATTGATTCCTGATATTATTGAATCCTCTAAAAGACTAGGTACTCGACTTCAGCTGCGTGGTCCTGCTAATTTCCAAGGATTTTTAGAGGAATCGGGAGAATTTTTATTTACTGATGTTAATCTGCGTTTTGGTAGTGGTGTTTTACATACCATTCATGCGGGGGCAAATATTCCTGAAATGATGCTTCAAGAACTCGTAGGAGAATCGGTTGAAACGAAATCTCATTTCGTGATGGATGGATCTACAATGTCTCGTTTTCATGATGCGATATTTGATTCTTGAAATCACATTTTCTCTAACTAGACAAACCTACTTAAAAACTCTAATATCTAAAAATGTGGCGTATAAAAAATAGACAAAATGTCGCTATAAGGTCCCTGCTTAGAGCGTTGTTTTTATCTTGAATCTCACGTGAATCTATCCATATCTGCAAAGAATAGGCTGATTTTCGCGCTGGATGTTCCGAACCGAAAAGAGGCCGAAAGCTATGTTCGTGCACTCGGCGATACAGTCGGTTGTTTTAAAGTTGGGCTTGAGTTATTTATTAAGGAAGGGCCTGATGTTCTCAAAACAGTAAAGCAAAACAGTTCCGCATCCATTTTTTTAGATCTTAAGTTACATGATATCCCAGCTACAGTTCGCTCGGCACTGAGGTCGGCCGCCACGCATGGAGTTCGATTCATTACCGTTCATGGGTCGGATGGCAGCTCAATCTTACAAACAGCGACCGAGGTTAAAGATTTGGGGCTGGAAGTTTTAGCTGTTACCGTTCTTACCAACGTTTCAGAATCAGAGCTTGGGGATTTGGGTTATAAAGAAAACCTTAGCTTGAGACAATTGGTACTAGATCGAGCTAATGTAGCTAAAGAATCAGGATGCGCTGGAGTTGTTTGTTCTGGTGAAGAAGTCGCTTTAATCAAGCGCGCATGCGGTAATCACTTCAAGGTAGCGGTTCCTGGAATCCGCCCGTTATGGGCAGACGTCAAAAAGGATGATCAAAGCCGCATCGTTACACCTAAAGATGCAATCTCTAACGGCGCTGACCTTATAGTTGTAGGCCGACCTATTCGTGATGCTAAGGATCCTAATAGAGCTGCATTGAAGATTGTTGAGGAAATCGAATCAGCTCTTAGTGCTTAGAGTAGTATTTTTGTTAAGAATTTAGAACTAACTCAAAATTAATTTTGTAAAAATATAGGTTTGTAACATGTTGATGAATTTTATTCATTTTGTTTATATTCTTAGTTTGGTGGGTTGGGTTGGTAGTATTGTTTTTTTTTCATTTTTTACTGCACCGGTAATTTTCAAGCTATTGGACCGTGAAAAGGCCGGGGAAGTGGTGGGTGTCATTTTCCCTAGGTATTATTTTTTGGGTTATGTGTGTGCTGTGATGACTTTGCTTTCCCTGCTGGTTAGCACTCAAGAACTCTTTGGTCCCAAGCAAATACTTCTGTTCATTATGATAGTCGGATGGTTTTACGCCGGTTTGGTTGTGAGTCCTAAGTCAAGAAATTTGAAAGCTCTTAGACAGTCAGCCAGTTCCGCAGAAGAAAAAGAGTTATACGAGGTAAAATTTCAAAAAGTTCATTCTTTGGCGGTTAAGTTAAATGGAATTGTATTATTGTCAGGCCTTGGACTCTTATGGTTTAGTGCTATAGGATTGAAGCTTTGATCTTATTGGAATAATTAGGTCTCATGTTCCCATGGTAGATTTTAAGCCATCAATTGATATTTCCTACCGGCGTCCCTTTTACGCTAGAACGCGTTTTTTGTTTTTTGCTCTTCTGCTAATTTCTATTTATAGCTATGGTTGGCGTGTTACAGAGATTGAATTAGGGGAATTGGTTCGAGATGCCCACTTGGTCAAGCCCCTGATTCGAGACCTTTTGCATCCCGATCTTTTTACGTTTGAAACGGAAACAGAATCAGCCGATGCCTATTTTGTTTTGTCAGGCCAGCAATTGCCGCTTGGTCAAATTGAGAAAGATGTCCAAGGGCCTGTTCTTACTTTATCAAGTGATTCAGGGCAAATAGGAAATACTATAGAGGTGTCAGGAAAAGGTTTTAGGCCCAATGATTCCGGAAGAATCGTGTGGATCAATTCAATAGAGCAAGAATACCCTCTGGGTTTATTCGAAACAGATGCAGGAGGTAATTTCCATAGCGACATTGTTGTTCCTCCAATCGCACGAGGAGATGTGCAAAAAATTCGAACTATTTTAGAATGGAGAACAGGAGAGTGGTGGTTTAGTGACACCTTAAGGTTAACAATGGCAAAGATGATCGAAACGATTTTCCTTGCATTAATGGCAACGACTTTTGCTGTTCTTATTGCCGTCCCGATGAGTTTTTTAGGAGCACGTAATATAATGATTTCTCACCCGACGACTGCTGTCATTTATTATTCGGTTCGTACTATATTTAATGTATTACGATCAGTCGAGCCTTTAATCATGGCCATTTTGTTCGCAGTGTGGGTAGGGATAGGTCCCTTTGCGGGTGTATTAGCGTTAACGGTTCACTCTATTGCCGCGTTAGGAAAATTATTTTCAGAGCAAGTAGAGAGTATCGACTTTGGTCCTGTAGAGGCTATTACTGCAACAGGGGCAACACCGATGCAAGTAGTTTTGTTTGCCGTGGTGCCACAGGTATTTTCTCAATTCTTGGCGTTAAGTTTTTATCGTTGGGATATAAATGTGCGTATGTCGACAATAATCGGGTTTGTGGGTGGTGGAGGAATCGGATTTTTACTTCAACAGTGGATCAATCTTTTACAGTATAACCAGGCAGGAACAGCTCTTCTCGCAATTGCCGTAGTGGTCACCATTCTGGATATGGTTAGCGCTAAACTACGAGGGGGAATCGCTGCTTGACTAAAATAAAACTAAAACTCGTCAATAAATTTAGGTAATTTTATTTTTTCGGCGGAGCTAAAAAATTTAACCCTTCGATAAACTGTTGGCCTGACGCGGGAATCTTTTTAACCTTACCTCTTATCAGTATGTCTTTGGCTTTAAAAAAACGGCCGTAGTAATCAAAATTGGCTTTTTCATCGGTGCTAATTACGGTCCCCTTTAAGGAGACACCGGCAAAAGCGCCCTTGCTTCTTGAGTAAGAATATATTTCACCGCGCATCCCTATGTCGGTTGCTGCTTCGACATGGCGACCAACAGGCCCCACAGAAACGGCCACATCAGCTCCTAAGGTTAATTTGTCTTTAAGTAAACTTTCCAACCCTCGTTGCGTCATAACCAGTAGAACAAGATCTATTGCTTCGGCTCCGATTTGAAATCCGAAGCTCAATCCTGGAGGTCCAAATTTACCGGTTTTCTTGGCTCGCATTGAAGCGACTCCTTCACCGTACCTACCCCCAACGAGAAACCCCGCTTTGATCAAAGTTGGGAAAACAAGTATAGCTTTTGCCTGAGAAATTAACTCACTTGGTATTTCTTGGTCGGGGGAATTCATTATTTCATCTATTACAGCCAATGAATCTTTGAGGGTCTGCTCGTTATCCTCTTCGGCTTGAGCAGTTATAGAACAAAAAGAAAGAAGTAATAGAATCAAGACCATTTTCTTCATAAAAACTCTCCAAATGTAAAACTTGCTGTATGCTTTGTTGACTCGATCTAAGAGCTGCGGATATAGAAATGAAGTGTAAACCCAATAAAAATTAAGAAATGAAAAATGCTGTCTTAGAATAGAAAATTTAATGCTCAAGGTCAACCTAACGAATTAGTTGTAAGTTAAGAAATTACTTTACCAGCGGACTTTGTCCACATAACATGCTTGACTATGATTGAGAAAGAAGTAAGGAAATACCTTGATTACGGTGGTTTTTTGTCTGACGCCATAGAAGAGTTTGAGCGCAGGCCTCAACAAATTGCTATGGCAGAAGCTGTGGGGAGAGCCTTTGATGATAAACACCATTTGATTGTGGAGGCGGGAACTGGCACAGGCAAAAGCTTGGCTTACCTGATCCCAGCAATTTTATGGGCGGTAAAGCATAACAAAAAAGTTGTAGTCTCAACTTATACAAAAACTTTACAGGAACAACTTCTTTATCATGACATTCCACTCCTTCATGAAAAATTTAAAATCCCATTTCGATACGCGCTTTGTTTGGGACATGAAAACTATCTTTCTCTAAGAAGGCTTAAACGTGCAAGTCAAAAGGGTCTTTTTACCATGGTAGAGGAGGATGAGCAAATGGCAGCCATCTTTGACTGGGTAAGCGAAACACCAAATGGTACGAAGGGAGATTTACCCTTTGAACCACTTCCTTCGGTATGGGAGGATGTTGGTAGACAAAAAGACCTGTGCCTTGGTAAAAACTGCGAAACATACAACACCTGCTATTATTTTAAGGAGAGAAAACGGTGGTTTGGAGCGCATTTACTAATAGTTAATCACCATCTTTTTTTTGCCAACGTCGCCAGTAATGGGGTAGTACTGCCAAGATTTGATGCCGTTATTTTTGATGAAGCGCAGAATATAGAAGAGGCCGCTACATCATTCCTCGGGCTGGAAATATCTAATTCCTACTTATATTATTTTTTAGATAGACTTTATCATTCACGCACTCGAAAGGGTTTACTTTCCCACATTGAGCACGACTATGTAATTCATTTACGTAATCAGGTTGGAATAGTCCGAAAAGCAGTGGAGACGTTTTTTGCTCGTATTCTAGAGGAATACGGGCAGAAAGACCGAGTTCTTCGTCTTTATAAGCCCATTACTATTGACAACTCGATCTATTTTCCTATGAAGGAATTACATGAGAATTTGAAAAGTTTTGAAGAAATGGTGCAATCAGAAGAAGATCGTATAGAAATCACAGCCGCAGCAAACCGTTGCATGGAATTTAACAATTCCATCCCCGCTTTTATTAATCAACATCTTGATGGATATGTTTACTGGTTGGAAATTACTGAGAAAAAGCGGTTTAATCGAGTAGTCCTTCAAGGAGTTCCAGTTAATGCAGCGGAAGAACTGCAAGAACAAGTATTTTCAAAAATAGATCGAGTTGTATTGACGTCAGCTACGTTGACGACGCATAAAGGTTTTGAGTTTATCCAGGAAAGGATTGGGTTTGAGCCGCAAGAACAAAGTATTTTAGACTCCCCGTTTGATTACTCTAATCAGGCACTTATTTATATTTCAGGGGATTTGCCTGAACCTTCTGAAGAAATTGAAAAATATGCATCTGCAATGGCAAGACGTTGCGGAGAATTAGTGGAAATATCTCAAGGAAGAACATTCATACTATTTACTAGTTATGCATTGATGGATCAGGTGTTTGATCGACTGCAATACTTCTCCGGCAAATTTTCTCTTCTTAAGCAAGGAGAAATCCCTACGGGTCAAATGATACGTCGTTTCAAGGAAACTCCAGCTGTAATTTTTGGAACCAACTCCTTTTGGCAGGGAGTAGATATTCCAGGAGATGCCCTAAAGAGTGTCATTATTACAAAACTTCCATTTGACGTGCCAAGCGAACCTCTTACCGAGGCACGCATAGAAGATTTGCGAAGACGGTCCATTGATCCGTTTTCACATTACCAGATACCACGCGCCATCATTCAAACGAAACAGGGGTTTGGTAGGTTGATACGAAAACAATCAGACACAGGGGTTGTTTCTATCTTAGACTCAAGAATGATCCATCGAGGTTATGGTAAACAGTTTTTAGATTCGCTACCTTCTTGCAAGGTAGTGGAAGATTTAAATCAGGTGAAAGAGTTTTTTAAATTGGAAACGAAAGCTCCGGTAAAAAATTAAAAAATCGAATTAAATTAAGCAAGTGTCAACTTACACGCAAGGCGGATTTGATTTTAGAGTAAGTAAGGTAGGCTGCAAAAATATTTGAGCCAAAAGCAGTAATATATATAAAAACATCAACCCTTCCAATTAATGACATAAAAAAAAGAAAATAGATAAAGTCCCTATTCGCCAGGGTATCCGTTAGCGTATTTTTCTTTTTTGGACTGGCTGTGTTCGCAGAAGCCACTTCTTTTTTATCAATAATTGATGAACTAAGAAGAAGGAAGGAAATCAAACTTCCAAATACAGCAAGCGCGCCCAGCAATACAAAAATATTATTCCCGGTGGATTGATAAAGCCCCATTCCAATTGCGAAAAATACTGCAAAATGAACCAGATTATCGCAAATAATATCCAATATTCCGCCAATTCTTGATTCCAAAAATTTTAGCCGGGCTACTTCTCCATCTGTGCAGTCAACCCACGCAGAGAGCAAAAGGAGTCCAGCGCCTATCATGTTATTTTGGTGAGTGCCTTGAATAAAAAATATTGCTGAAATTAAGCCGATAAAAAGACTCAAAATAGTGATCATGTTGGGGCTGAGAGGAGTTTTTAAAAATAACCTTGTAAGCTGACGGGAGAAAAAGCGGGTGATGGTTTTATCTATAAAGCTATCATTACCCAGCCCACTACTTTGTATGAGGTTTTTCTGTTGAATAAGAAAATCCTCAGGTTTGCTTATATATGAGCTGTTTTTCCCCGGTAAAAAATTAACGCGGGAGTTTTGGTCTCCAGATGATTGAGCCGGGGAAACTTTATTTCCAAGGGTTATTTGGTTAATGGTTTCGGCCACGGTTTCACGATCAATAGGATAGGCCGATGCTTCGTTAGATTGATTTGTGAAGCTCATGCCCGACTGAATTTCCTGCTTTGTATGAAGTGTCTCGCTATTTAAAATCAATACGGAGTAATCCTTGGTTACTTTAATCACTTTCTCAATATCGGTTTCAAAAGTTAATTTAATGGTTATTTTTTTTTCCTTGCAAAGTCTTCTGTAAAGAGAAGTATTATCGGTATTGCCATAAATAATAAGAGAGTCAATCCCGGCCCGCTGAATATTAATAATATTTCGCATTAAAAATGGGATGCCACAAATTTTTTTCCAATACCAATCAATGGTCGACCAATTGGTAGCAGGGGGAGACAATGGAAGAACTGCACAGACTTTTTCTGAAACCGTTAAGACGGGTTTTTTGGAATCAAGCTTAAACATTTAAAGACAGACCTTTCAGAATGTTTTATGCAAGGATATCAACGTAGGACAGCAATGTAAATATGGCTTCATGTGATAAGTATTGCATGTAGCTAAAAACGGGGAATGAGTTGGAGTTTAAAAAAAGAATCCAAGGTAGTTAGATTCTAAAAGTACAAAAAATTATTTTCGGATTTCATTAGCTGTTGGAATAAGTATTTTTCTTTTCGTCGTGTATATGCTGAGAGCAAAAATATTTGACCCGATTCCAGCCTACCTAAACCGCAAAATATAAAAAATAACATAAATGAAATTTCTACTTGCTAGGATCTGGATAACGTTATAAATGGGGGTGCTTTTTAAAAAAGAACCTTCCCCTCTTTTTGGGAAATAAATGACAGACCTTATTGTAATCCATTTTCACCTGCTTGAGATTTGGGGCAAGTCGCCATTGGGCGGTTTACCCCTTTTTTTGTTCCACCGTGGTACTAAGAACTGGTGATATAATTACTTTCGTGAGGTCTTCTTCATTTCCCGGTTTTTTCTTAAAGGAGTGGTTCTTGGGTAAAATTCTCTTAAAATTTCGGTTTTGCACATTAGTTTTTGCTGTTGGGTTGATTTGTTTCATCGACTTGTCGAATGCCAATGAGCTTGGAAGCAAGGGAAACCCACTTCAGATGATGTTTGTCCCGTCAGGGGACAGTCAGGTGATTTTGAAGGGTGGAGAAGAAATCGCTCAGCGTCTTAAGAAAGCGACGGGTCTTCATTTCAGGACCTCGGTTGCGACTAATTATGCTGCTGTTATAGAGGCAATGGGAGCTGAAAAAGTAGATATTGGTTGGCTTGCAGCGTTCAGTTACGTTCTGGCACGTGAAAAACATGGGGTGGAACTTGCCCTCATAGTGATCCGGTTTGGTTCTCCTTTTTACCGAGGGCAGATTATGGCGGGGGTTAATACTGGTATCAATAATTTAGCCGATTTTAAGGATAAGACCTTTGCTTTTGTTGACCCGGTTTCTACTTCAGGTCATCTTTATCCAAAGAGTCTTCTTGTCTCTAAAGGGTTCGATCCAAAAGTTTTTTTTAATCGGGCAGTTTTCGTTGGTTCGCACAATGCCGTGGTGCTTTCCATTCTGAAAGGTGAGGTGGATGGAGGCGCCTCCTATGATGATGCTCGTGCGGCAGTTGCAAAAAATTTTCCCGAAGTGTTTAAAAAGGTGAAAATCGTATCATACACACAAAATATTCCTAATGATGTGGTAGCCGTCCGTAAGAACTTGAACCCCGCGTTAAAGCAAAGGATAAAGGAAGGTTTGAAGTACCTAGCAAAAACTCCTGAGGGATCAAAACTTCTTAAACAAGTTTATGGGATCAGTGGTTTGGCTGATCTGGACGCCTTTTATGATCCTGTCCGTGAGGCGGGAAAACTTCTTGGCCTGGACCTGGGACATTAAGGAAACCATGGACTAAGAATTGCGGGTCTGGTGGAATGACTATACTGAGAGTAGAAAATATTTCAAAAACCTATGACGACGGAACCCAGGCTCTCAAAGGGGTGACGTTTAACGTGGTACCGGGAGAATTTGTTGCGGTATTGGGGAAAAGTGGTTCCGGTAAGTCCACCCTTTTAAGATGCATAAACCGATTGGTTGAGCCTACCAAAGGAAGTGTTTTTCTTGGTGATGATGAAATTACCAGTGCAAGTCCGTCTGCTCTTAGGTTATTGAGACGGAAAATAGGTATGATTTTTCAGCAGTACAACCTGGTAAACCGGTTGACTGTATGGACCAATGCGATGACTGGCGATCTTGGAGTTCTTCCGTCATGGATGGGCTTGGTCGGCTATTTTCCGAAGACATCCATTTCCCGCGCTCAATCTCATCTTGAGCGCGTAGGTGTGGTAGATAAGGCGAACGGTAGGGCTGATAACTTGAGCGGTGGGCAGCAACAACGCGTAGGTATTGCTCGCGCCTTGGTTCAGAAACCTCAGCTTATTCTCGCAGACGAACCGGTGTCCAGTTTGGATCCTGTTTCTGCAAAAACCATCATGGACCTTCTCTTAGAGATCAACCAGAAAAATGGGGTTACCATAATCTGTAACCTCCACTTACCCGATCTAGCGAGGCAGTACGCTCAACGTTTGTTAGTCCTAAGGGAGGGGCAAATAGTTTTTGATGGGACCCCAAAACAAATGGATTCTTCCAAGTTGGAAGCATTTTATGAGTTTTTATGAAAAACTATTTTTACTTTATGAAAACAAAACCTAGTTAGATTCTAAAGACATAAAAATCATTTTGAAGTTTCATCAACGGTTGAAATAGTTATTTTCCTTTTTGCATGATATATACATAAAGCAAAAATATTTGATCCGATGCCAGCCAACCACAGAAACCAGTCTAGTTTGCCGAACATGCAAAATATGAAGATGACATAAATAAAATTTCTACTCGCTAAGACCTGGATAACATCATAAATAGGAGTATTTTTAAAAAAAGAACCTTTCCCTCCTTTTGGAAAATATATGAGACAAAAAATGCAACTTCCCCCTAAGGAAAGTAATAGGAAAGGAATCATTGCTTGAGTCAGACCCTTTGAATGAGCTACTCCAAACATAATTCCCGTAAAGATAAAAATATTTATAATATTGTCGCAGATAGTATCAAGAGTTTCCCCGAAGTCTGATTCCATAAACTTGAGACGAGCAACATCACCATCGCAGCAATCCCAAATAGCTGTAACTGCTAGTAGTAAGCCGCCAACAAAACCGCTCCAGTAGTTTCCTTGCGCGAAAAAAAAACCCGATGCCATTCCAATAAATAATCCGAGAACTGTGACTTGATTTGGGGTCAGAAATGTTTTCACGAGGAAAGAGGATATTGTGATTGAAAATAAGGAATTAAACCAAATATCCATGAATTGCTGGTAGTGCAGTCGGTGTTCATTTAGTATTTTTTTTTCAACAAGCCGGATAGACTGAGAGTTTTTTACTCTTTGGCGGTAAAGCCAAGGGCCGGGGAGGCTTACCGCGGTCACTTCCTTGGTAAAGGATCCGTAGCGTAAGTAATTTTTAACGCCAGAAGGAACAAGCAGATAAATTCCATCGGAATGGTTAGACTCATTAATTAAGCCGGCAACCGCGTCGGTTTCAAAAGAGCAAGCCGAGTTGATAAAGTCTTTTATTAACCCAGTGGTTGTTACAAAGTCGCTTTCTACAACCAAAACCTTGTCAAACTCTGGAAGCAAATTGATTGAGTGTGAGTCCTCTTCGAGAGTTTCCCTTCTTAACGCGTTCCATTGAAAATTACTTTTAAATCGAAAGTCATTTTGGATGTCTTTTTCAATCTCATGCCGATCAACAGGTAGAGTATTTTCTTGGAGGACAATAAAGTTATCAATGCCTGCTCGTTGTAACGAAAAAATTAATCGTTTAAAGGGCGAAAGGCCTGCAATTTTATTTCGAAACAAAAACTGTATATTTTCACTGTAAGGGGGCATTCTAATGATAGCAGTTTTGGGCGGGGTCACTTTTGGTAAGGTTTTTATTATGCGTTTGGTTAATATTAATTGGCACTGTATATAAATGTTGCAAGTATAGAAAGCTTCTTTTTTGAGATTGTTGCCGGGAATGGGTAGTAGGGGGCAGCCTCTTTCACTGCTTTTGTGGCGTTAATATCAAGAACATCGAAACCTGAGGTATTAACCAATCGTAGACTAAGAAGGTTTCCGTCCCTCGAAATTTCAAACTTAAGCGAGACTTCTCCGCTTAGCTTTCTCTTTGTTCCTTGGGCCGGATAAACCCAGACACGCTGAATTTGTTGTTTGATGCGGCTAAAATATGAAACATATTTTTCTTCTTTAGTATCAAGCGGGATGGGTTCATCATTGCTCGGCGCTTCTGTTGTTTCAACTTGGGGATCGTGCGAGGCGTATTTTTCTGGGTTCAGTCCATCAAGCATAGAAAGAGTTTCTTGCGCACCCATGAATGCGGAAGGGAGAGGAGGTGCTTTCTGCTGGGTCTTTTCTTGTTTTCTTTTTTTTACCTGGATTTTCGATTGTTGAATGATGCTCGGCTGGGTCTTTTCTTGTTTTCTTTTTTTTACCTGGATTTTCGATTGTTGAATGATGCTCGGTGGGTTATGGGTTTTTAGAACGGCCGTTTTTTTCTTGCGGTATTTTTTTTGTTTAGGGTATTGTTTGTTTTCGAGGACCTTACGCTTTGCGCTTGTTGATGACTTAAGTGGTTTAATTTTTTTCTTCGGGTTTGTTTTTGATTTTAGGGAATCAACAAGCGTTTCTTTTTTTTTAAGAGGTACAGATGTTTGGACATCGACATATTTAACTTTAATCGGTGGTGGTGTTGGTGGATTTTTAAAATTTAAAGGGACAATTAATTCAAATGCGACAACCGAAACGTGCAGTAAAAAAGCAATGAGTATGAACCGGCCTAACTTGGCATGGCTAATTTTGCTTCCATGGGAGAAAAATTCTTTTTGAGCAAATCGAGCTAACAGGTTCAATTTTTCTATTTCAGTAATTGCCATAAAATTATTTAAATAATCTAGCTAACACGTTCAACTTTAATAGCATTGCATTTGTTCGAATACCAAGAAAAAGCATGTTTTGTTTTTTGAGCGTGCCCATTTTTTTTACCGTTAGTCGTATGTGGAACGTATCGGCTTCCGTTTGGGAATGGCACATTATTCATTTTGAGAGATTTGTAAAGCGAATTAATGTAGGTTGGGAAATTATTGTACATAGCTATTTGGGTTTTCAGGGCAGGCATTCGTTCTTTGCGAAAATGGAGTAATTCTTCACCAAAAGGATGAATGTGGGTTAGGCCGTCCTCTCCGAAGTTGATGTTAGCGTAATGTGCAAGGGCTTCAAAATCTTCCCAATCCTCCAGTGCGTCTACATCGGCGACAAATGCTGGGTCGCTATGAAATTTGGTTATGAATTCAGTGTCTAATAAAACCGAAACCGCACGATCAAAATTGTCTCTGTGCATGCCAAACAGATATTTATCTTCCTTGCGAAACTGCTTTAAATCAGATCGAAAGTGCATTGCGTGGTATGCCATTATGGGAATTAGTTTTAATATTCTTGATGGCATGGACAACACTTTTCGGATGCCCGCCTTAATTATATTTCCGTCTTTTCTTGTTGAATGCAGTTGGTCAATGATGTCCGAATCTACTGCGGATAGGTTGATTGGATAAATATTAGGTTCTTTGACTTCATGTAGTTCGTTCGTTTCTTTACAGAGTGCACGGTAGTGATAGTTTCGCCTAACAAATTCGCTTTTTGGATTATGTCGGTAATCCGGGAACATCATCTGTCTGGAATTAAGCCAAAGAATTAAATTATAATCTTGAATGTCGCTATCATGCAGGATTTTTTCAATATCGAACATGAATGGGAGGTCGCCTGGTTGGAATAGAACTAATTCGTTCGGCTCAATATTCAATTGGCTTTTTCCTAACTGCAGGGTATTAAAAAGACTTAGATTGTCTGGGTCTTCTCTGACGAACGAAATTTCTTTTCCCTGCGTCCCCACGGTTTCTAAAAAAGAGGTGGTAACTTGTTCCACTTCTTCTGAGCCTATGATGACGATCTCTCTGAGGCTGGAAATTAGTAGATTCCCTAGCGCGTAACACATGACAGGAATACCGTTGATGAGGAAGAGAAACTTTAGATGGTCTATTTTGTCATCAGCTGCTCGCAGGATAAGGTGGCTAACACCATTGCTGTTAGATGCGATTTCACGTTCGGCTTTTGCAATAGCAGCAGCGGTTGCCTTTTTTCGTGAAGTATATCGATCATGGCTGAAGCTTAAGATGCACTTATCGATACTGGCTGAAGGCCTAATGTGGTCCATAAAAAAGGTAAAAAAGTAAAGCAGCAATTACTTTGCGTCGATCCTACTTTGATAAAATCGACCTTCTAACATACAATAGCTGGCTTATTGTATGCCAAAATAGATTAATCAATATTTTCAAAGGGAAATTGTAACAGAAAATCTTCGAAGGACGAAATAGCTCAAATAGACCTTTTTATACTCACCATTGGTCGCCATTGAGGAAAAAAGTAATAGTCTAATATAGTCAAATTAACTTGACGTGCAATTTTTTTTCGATTTAGAATTAGATTTAATATCAACTTACATTATAGGGATTTATACTCATGGGTGATCAACCCCATATTATCGAACTGATTGACCAACTTTTGGGTGAAACGGCTGATAATCCTAAGCTCCAAGAAAAGATTTTTGATTTGCGGGATGCATTATTTCAGGCTCAACAGGTATCACAGCAGCATGCTTTAAAAATTAAAAACCTTGAGGAAACCGTTACCAAGTTAAAGTCCCCTGCCCACCGTATTGGAACTGTGTTGGGACTGGGAGAGGGAGGCCTTTATCGTTTAGTAGTTGGAGGTACAGAGTATCAGGCTGCTGTTTCTCCAGAAATTCTTGAAGAAGGCACTCTTCAGCCTGGCGATCAAGTTGCGCTCAACGAGGGGTTTGTTGCTATAGCTAAGTTGCCTAAGCCTGAGCAAGGGCCGATTGCTCGCATTACCACGCGATTAACAGATGGACAGTGGTTGGTGACCGGGCAAGCTGCCAACAGCGAAACCTTAGCCTCGAATCACCCCGATCTGGAGACAGAGACATTGAAGGTGGGTGATGAGGTCATTCTCGACCCCAACCAACGGGTTATTTTGGCTCGACTGCCTAAGAGAAAGTCTGGCGTTGTTATCGAAGACGACTTGGCTCAAATCGACTGGTCCAAGGTAGGGGGGCAATCTAAAGTTATCGAGGAAGTGCGCAAAGTTATCGAATACCCTATTTTGCACAAGGATATTCTTAAAACCATGGAATACCAATTACCAAAAGGTTTTTTATTTTACGGACCTCCGGGTTGCGGCAAAACCCTCATTGGCAGAGCCATTCTTTCAGACATCATTCGTCAACTTAAGGAAAAAGAATCTAATCAAGATCTCGAAGGTCGATTCATTCATGTTAAAGGTCCCGAAATTCTCAACATGTGGTTAGGAGAATCGGAGCGTAAGGTAAGGGAAATTTTTAAAAAGGCGCGTGACTATAAGGAAGAAGCAGAATCTATTCTTGGAACAAGGCAGGCCATGCGTGGAAATAATATCAGCAACACGCTGGTACCTATGTTCTGTGCTGAGATGGATGGAATCCAATCGCTTCGAGATGCTGTTGTTATTCTCGCCACTAACCGGCCTGACCTGATAGACCCTGCTATCTTAAGACCCGGTAGAATCGATCGAAAGATAAAAGTGGGTCGTCCCAATCGTGAAGATTGCAATGCGATACTTAAGGTTTATCTTAAACCTAATTTACCTCGAGAGTACGAAAACCTTGATCAAATGACTCAACCATTTTTGGATGCTTTATTTAAAAAAAGCCCTCGGCAGGAGATTTTGGTTCTTACCCTACGCACTGGTAAACTCAAAAAATTGTATTGGAAAGATTTTATTTCTGGTGCGATTATCGAGGGGATAGTCAAAAGAACCAAAGAAAAAGCAATTGAAAGAGCCATCGATGGAAAAGAGTTAAAAATTCTGTCCAAGGATTTAACAGAATGTCTAGAAACTGAATTCAAGGATGGGAATTTACTCCCTGTAGAGTCAAACTTGGAAGACTGGCTTCGATTGCTCGACTTGGACCCGCACCATGTGGTAAGGGTGCGTCGACCCAACCAGTCTGACCAGGCTGCCGCTGAAACCCTCAACCGATCGATCATATGAGTTCTACGGTTCCTTTGTTAGGTTTGGAAACCGAATATGGGATCGTACGCGATGAGGTAGAAAGCTACGATGTTGTAGAGGAGTCAATGGCCCTAGTGCGTCGCTGTGAGATGAAAAGTGAATTTGGCAATTGGGCTTATTCTCGAGAACGTTCTCATCAGGATATGCGAGGGTTTAATGTACCTTCTCTGGCGCAGGACGAGGAAGAAGATGCTTTTTGCGTTGAGGATCGTAAACGCCCCTACAGTTATTGGGAGATGAAAAGTGACCGTGTGCTTGAAAACGGAGCAAGGTTTTATAATGATCACACGCATCCAGAATATAGCACTCCCGAATGTGGCAGTGTTTTTCAATTAGTGGTGCATGATTTGGCCGGTGAACGCATCGTTTCCGAGTGTGCTCACCTAAGAAATCAAGACGACAAGATTGGTAGAGTTTGCGTATTCAAGAATAATACTGACTATATCGGTCATAGCTACGGTACGCATGATAATTATCTCATATCACGTCGACTTCCCTTTGAGCATTGGGTAGAACGTTTGGTCCCGTTTCTTATAACTCGCCAACTATACGCAGGAGCTGGCAAGGTTGGCTCTGAACTACGTGACGACCATTCATTTAGTGGACTCCCGGTATTGAGTATAGAGACGATGACCCAACGACCTATTATAAATACTCGGGATGAACCCCATGCGACACAAGACAAGTACCGTCGACTTCATCTCATTCTGGGTGATGCCAATATGTCCCCTTATGCGACTGCTTTGAAGGTTGGAACCACTCGATTGATCTTGACTCTAATTGGTGAAGATAAATTAGAATTGCCTTTGGCCCTAGAGAACCCAGTTGATGATATTAAAAATATTTCTCGGGACCAGACAGGGACTATTGCTTTGAAACGTACGAATGGCAAAACGATAACATCACTTGAAATACAAGAATTCTATCTTGACGCAGCAGATAAAAACCTGTCAGGGCAATGCAAAGAGTGGGATTGGATTATCCGCGAGTGGGCGCGAACTTTGGATGAACTCAAACACCACCCTGAAAAGCTAGCGGATCGAATTGATTGGGCAATAAAAAAAGATATTTTTACCCGTTTTACTGAATCAGAAGGAGTGGGCTGGGATGATCCTTGGATAAAAAGCTTGGATTTGGAGTATCATAACCTTGATCCAGAAAGAGGCCTGTACCGAGGACTGGAGCAAGCGGGTGATGTATACTCTATGTTTTCCGAAGATGAAGTTCAGCGGGCCATAAAAGAGCCCCCAGAAGATACGAGGGCTTTGGTGCGTGGCTTGACAGTCACAAACAGCGGGGGTCAAATAAAAAATATTCACTGGACGGGTATTGAGTTTACGGATGGCAGTTTTATAGACCTTTCGCAAATTGTCAGCTCGGCTGACGTAGAACATTTGATAAATTCCAAAAAGGAGCAATTCCCATGGTTATGAACGATCCATTAAGAAGAGAAGAAAAAAAGGATCCTACTCCCGATCGTAAGGAATCCGGGCCATCCAGTCCGGATATTGGAAGACCGGGACGCGATGATATTCTTAAGCGCATGAAACGGGTTGACCCCAAACAATCAGAAAACTACAAACAACGAACTGGCCAATGACAGAAAACTTTGAGCGAATCCACAGTTCTGGCGATTTCTTCGAGCTCCTTAAAAGGTCGGGTTACAACCCACAGCAAGTACTTTCTGATATTCCTGAAAATAAGGCTTTAGAAATTCCTCAGGGAACTACGGTTCTAGCATTCCATTATAAAGATGGAATTATTGTGGCGGGTGATCGGAGAGCCACTGCTGGGAATGCCATCATGTACGATCGTTGCGATAAAGTGATTCCTATAGATGACTATTCGTTGATGGCTATCGCAGGAGTTCCTGCTACAGCATTCGAAATGGCACGCGTCTTATCACATAACTTCGAATATTACAGGCGTTCACAATTGCGGGCTATGAGCACGGAAGGGAAGGTTCGTGCTTTGTCAAGATTGCTCAAAGATAATGTGGCGATGGCTTTACAGGGTGTGGGCGGAGTGAGTCCTCTTTTTGCTATTTATGATAAAGAACAGGAAAAGGCGTTTCTTTATTTTTACGATATGCTGGGAGCTGAATTTCAGATACTGACTCATGTCGCAACAGGGTCTGGATCTCCTATGATAAAGGGTGTTTTAGAACACGAAAATCTTTGGGGTAGTAGCTCATTAGGAGAAAGATCAGAGGAAGAAGCGACCTCTTTATCAATACGTCTACTACAGACAGCTGCCCAATTTGATTCAGCCACAGGACAAGCCCGGCCCGAAGACAAACTTTATCCTATCGTTGCGAAGATTACTAAAGATGGGTATCAGTTTATTTCAGATGATGAGATGGAGACTATTTACAAATCTTCTATGAGCAGGAGTTGAAAATGTTTGAAGAGCCTTTTCGTTGGATGGAAGCGATTTCTACCCGCCATAGTTATGTTAGTGAAAAGCTGTACAAAGGACAACCAGTTATAGGGGTTCCTTATGATGAGGGGGCGTTGATTATTGGTTTCTCTCAGCAACCCGGAAAAATTTTTGAAATTTATGATCGTATCGCTCTAGGTGGGTTAGGTCATCCCGCAGATGTTGAGCGTTTGCGTATGACACTTCTGGATATGGCACATGCCGAAGGATTCAACCGTTCATCAGAGGATGTAACCATCGGAAGGCTTCTGCAATTTGGACTCGCGCCGGCACTCAAACAAAACTTCGAAGAAATTCAACGGGCTCCTTATCTTATTCAAATGCTACTGGCTGAAATAAACCGTGAAGGCAGTGCTGAATTTTTTCGAGTCAGCTATGACGGTTACTGGGAAAAATTTAAGCAGGGAACAGTTATTGCGGGTGATAGTAAAGTGAGCGAACGAATACAAAAAGCAATAGAAGGCACCGATTTTATGTCATTGAATTTAGATAAATCAATTCAATCAGCGTTGCGTATATGGGAGGAAGGCCGTAAGAAACCTAAACTAGAAGAAGCTGCGAATTCATCAGCTACAGATAATGATCAGACTGAGGAAGAAATGGAAGACATTCCAGCTGATCTAAAAGAAGCATTTGACCGTTGGAACCTTGAAGCGGCAGTTCTCAGTAATAATACAGGACGTAAGTGCCTTTATCGCGCATTGAGTGAAAGTGAAATTTCTGCTTTAAAATCAGAGGCGATTCGATAGTTATGAGAAATCGCATCTATGGTATCGAAACTGAATATGGCTTACTGATCAAAGATGCTGATTTTAAGCTTGATCCGGTGCAGGTGGCAATTAGAATTAAAGACCATATCTTTAAATCATCCAAGCTGGGAGTTCTCGATCAGCACTACCGGGCCAATGACGAGCCACCTGAAAACGGTGGGTTTCTATTAAATGCTGGACGTATATACCTAGACATGGGTCATTTAGAATACGCTTCTCCGGAATGCTTCACTCTGACTGATCTTGTTACATATGATCGCGCTGGGGATACACTGATTCAAGATGCCGTGGAAGAACTCGGTTGGAGAGATTCGATAGGTATTATTAAAAACAATGTTGATCTCGAGACCAACGCGACGTTTGGTTGTCATGAGAATTATCTGGTTGGCCGAGGGTTCCCCTTCGATGATGAAAACCTGAAACTGCTGTCATCATTTCTAGTTACTCGACAAATTTATTGCGGTGCAGGAAGAATAGGCGCGTGCAATCCTCATCCTTTTCGCGATTGGGAGGGCACCTTTGTCGAGGAAACGGAAGCCAATGTTGATTTTCAGATTTCTCAAAGGGCAGACCATATTCCAAATGAGTTTTACCGATGGGTTCAGTATAACCGGGCCATAGTTAATACTCGCGATGAACCGCTGGCGGACCCGAGCAAGTATCGACGTATCCATTTGCTGGTCGGAGACTCAAATATGAGCGAGTTTGCTACTGCAATGAAAATGGGAACCACCACGCTAATCCTAGAGCTTGTGGAACAGGGGATTGCGAATTCTGACTGGATACTCGCTGAATCGGTCGAGGCCATGCGTTCTATATCGCGGGACCAAAACTTTAAATGGGAATTGACTTTGAGAAATGGGCGCCACACGACGGCACTCGAACTACAAATGGATATGATGCAAACCGCTAAGAAACATCTAGCAGGCATGAACCAAGAAACGGACTGGATCATAAGTGAGTGGGATTTATTACTGAATGATATACCCAAAGGACCTGAAGCGCTAATAGGTCGCGTTGATTGGGCTACGAAATATTGGATGCTCTCCGAATTTAGAAAAGAAGAAAATTTAGATTGGCATGACCCATGGCTCAAGAGCCTTGACTTGGAATACCATAATATAAATAAAGATAGTGGTCTTTACTGGAGTTTAGAGAGGACAGGGGATGCTGGGAGAAAAACTAATGACGGAGCGATAGAGTACGCAAAGACTTCACCGCCAAGAGGTACGCGTGCCGACGGAAGAGGTGAATTCGTTAAAATTCTCACGGGTCTGGATAGCAAGCCCTTGTACCTTATAGACTGGATTGGATTTCGCCTTGGTAGAAATGAAGAACCATTCCTAATGCTAGATCCTTTTATTTCGTATAAGGATAAAATTAAAGAAAAAATGCGGAACTACCTAAAAGATATGGAACAAAAAGAAGAGCAAGAATCAACTTCCCATGAAGGAACCTACTAGCTAGCGAAAAATTATTTAAAGTAAAAAAAAATTAATTATGAGTGAATGTTTGTTCTGTAAAATTGATAAGGGAGAAATTCCTGCTGAAAAAGTCTATGATAAAGATGGAGTGTTTGCCATTAAGGATATTAATCCGCAGGCCCCGATTCATTTTCTGATTATCCCTAAAAAACATTTCTCCACTATATTAGAAATCAAAGAAGATGATCACGAGCTCATAGGCTCAATTTATTCTGTGGCTAACGAGCTCGCAAAGCAAAAGGGATTAGATAAGACTGGGTTCCGAATAGTAGTTAATTGTGGAGTGGAAGCTGGACAGTCGGTTTTCCATATTCATTATCACCTTTTGGGTGGGCGCTCTTTAAAGTGGCCACCGGGTTAAGTCTAATGATTACCGCTAAAGAGCTTCACAATAAACTGAAAGATATTCGAATGGGGAATCCGCTCTGTCAATTCACAGAGCAGAATTGTGAAAATCTCCTGCCTATAATTCAACGCATTGAGGAACTTAAGCTGGAGAAAAATGCCATCATCCTGGCACACAATTATGTTGCGCCCCAAATTCTATATAGTGTCGCGGATCATACTGGCGATTCGTACGGTTTAGCTAAAAAGGCTCGCGAATCCAACGCCGCAGTAATTGTTTTTGCTTCAGTTCGATTTATGGCTGAGACCGCTAAAATTTTAAACCCAGATAAGGTAGTGCTCGATCCGAATCCCGATGGAGGTTGTACTTTGGCAGATGGGATTACTGCCGAAGATGTTAAAAGTTTACGTACCCAGTTTCCCGATCACACATTTGTTTGTTATATAAATACTACCGCTGAAGTAAAAGCATTATGTGATGCTTGCGTTACCTCGTCTAATGTTTACAAGGTAATAGAGCGAATTAAAAATGATAAAATTTACTTTTTGCCAGACCGGCTGATGGGTGAAAATGTGAAAAAATATTTTAAGAAAAATAAATTAGAAAAAGAAATAGAGTTGTATGACGGAACCTGTTACGTCCACGAAGAGTATCAACCTGAAAGTGTTGACCAGGTAAGAAAAAATTTCTCAGACGTAGAAATTTTGGTGCATCCAGAATGTAGGCCGAGTGTGGTAGATAAGGCTGACTACGTTGGTTCAACCAGTGGTATGCTTGATTATGTGCGTAGATCTGAGAGAAAAAAATTTTTCCTGCTAACAGAGTGTGGGCTAACGGGTATTTTAGAGTCAGAATTTCCCGAAAAGAAATTTGTGGGTACCTGCATGACTTGCCGATATATGAAAGCAAATTCTTTAGAGCATATTCTTCATGCGCTTGAAAAACCAAATCCTTCAAATATCATTGAACTCGATCCTAGAATTCAAAAAAATGCATTACGTTGTGTAGAAAAAATGTTTTTTTACATGGAAGGTTGCCACAAAAACTAAAGTCCCCTTTACCGCCCTGTTGTTATTTAGGGCCGGTCATTTTTTCAGGTCGGACTTTATCATCAAACTCCTCAGAGGTAAGCAATTTAAGAGCAATAGCCGCTTCTTTAAGAGTGGTATTTTCTTGGTATGCTTTTTTAGCTACTTTAGCTGCGTTGTCATACCCAATGTGCGGGTTGAGTGCAGTTACTAGCATTAGAGAATTTTTTAAGTGTGCTTCAATCTGTGGTTTATTAGGCTTGATTCCCGAAATACAATGTTCGTTAAAAGAACGGCATGAATCGCCAAGTAGTCGAATAGACTGAAGTAAATTATAAATCATCATCGGTTTAAATACATTAAGTTCAAAATTACCTGATGAACCTCCCACAGCAATAGCAGTATCATTGCCAATTACCTGAGCGGCCACCATCGTCATCGCTTCAGATTGCGTGGGATTGACCTTGCCAGGCATAATTGAACTTCCGGGTTCGTTTGCTGGTAGAATTAATTCGCCTATACTGCATCGAGGTCCAGATCCAAGCCACCTGATATCGTTAGCAATTTTCATGAGAGAGCAGGCAAGTGTTTTCATAACGCCACTGGCCTCGACCACAGCATCATGTGCGGCGAGCGATTCAAACTTATTGGGCGCTGTTACAAATTTTTTTTTTGTAAGTGTAGTAATTTTTTCTGCCACTTTCACCGCAAAATCACGATGAGAGTTAAGTCCAGTTCCGACAGCCGTGCCGCCGAGTGCTATTTGGCTAAGCCTAGGAAGGCAACCCTCTACCCTTTCGATCCCATTAATTAATTGTTGTGCATAGCCACTGAATTCTTGCTCAAGAGTAAGAGGCGTTGCATCCATTAAATGAGTCCGCCCAATTTTAATAATGTTTTTAAATTCGGAACATTTTTTTTTAATCACATCGTGTAGTCGGGTAAGTTCCGGTAGTAGGTGATCGTAAATGCGTTCGACCGCGGCAATGTGCATTGCGGTAGGGAAAGTGTCGTTAGAAGATTGTCCCATATTGACATGGTCATTTGGGTGGATCGGTTTTTTGGACCCCAACTGTCCCCCTGAAATTTCGATGGCTCTATTAGCGATGACCTCGTTGGTATTCATGTTGGATTGAGTACCACTTCCTGTTTGCCACACGCGGAGCGGGAAATGGTCATCCAGGGTTCCAGCGATAACTTCATCAGCGGATTTAATAATAAGGTCTTTTTTATCTTCTGGTAAAAGACCTAATTCTGAGTTAACAATTGCTGAAGCTTTTTTTAGAATTCCCATGCCCCGTATAATTTCTCGAGGCATAATTTCCACTCCTATATCAAAATGGATGAGTGATCTAGCGGTTTGAGCTCCATAATAGCGGTCCGAAGGAACTTCAATCTCGCCCATACTGTCAGTTTCGATCCGCTTCATCAAGGAGTCCTCCTAAAAAAGTAAACTAGTTTATATATTTTTATAAAATACTTTGCACTGGGAATGATTAGAGGGATTTTAACACAAAGTCTCGAAAGGCAGAGCTTTTAGAAAAAATAAATTTTAACTTTGTTGATAGGGCGGTGCAATGACAAAAATATCATTAACTACCTCTCTTCCTTTATTAGGTAGGTTTATGCAGAAAGATCAGGAACATTTTTCGAAATATAGGTTTTAAATTTTTTTAAAATACGTTGCTCGGTCTGACGAATGGCTTCGCGAGTTATGTTATGGTCATCACCGATTTCCTGTAGGGAGCGAGGGGTTTCGCTAAGAATACGCTCTGATAAGATTTTTTGTTCGATAGGTTTAAGTTCTTTGCTAAAACTATCAATTTCTTGTTTGAGTGATTCGAGAAATTGGTTTTGTTCGGCATTTTCTTCTGGTGATGCAGCGGCGTGATCAGTGAGAAACATCGCAGGGGTGGCTTCCTCTCCTTCACGCATAGGGGTGTCTACCGAAATGTCACCTGCTCCCAAGCTGGTTTGGACATCGATCACATCAGATTCCTCAACACCAAAATGCTCAGCCAGAAGTTTTGGAGTGGGTGTGAAGCCTTGGTTTTCTAGTTTTTCCTTTTCTTTGCGTAGATTGTAGAGTAGCTTTCGCCGCGCGTTAGTTGTGCCGACGCGCACAAGTCGCCAGTTGTCTAGCATATATTTAAGCATATAAGATCTAATCCACCAAGTGGCGTAGGAAGACAATCGAACACCGCGGAACGGGTCAAAGTTTTTTACAGCTTTTAAAAGTCCAACATTGCCTTCTTGGATAAGATCCATCATGTTTTGCCATTGCCTACGGAAAGTCATTGCAATTCGCACTACGAGCATGAGGTGTGAGGTAGTTAGTCTGTAGGCTGCATCAGAATCATTTGATTTCTGAAGTTTAATTGCTAGTTCCTGTTCTTCATTTTCAGTCAAATTTTCATATTGTCGGATTTCATTGAGATATGCCGTCAGAGGGTCAATCCGAGCGACGCTACTATCTTGAGCTACTGCGGGTAGCAAGGACGAGTGTTCTTGATCCAGTTCTTTTAAGTCAAGTTCCTCTATCTCATCAGAGTCAACTATCTCTGCTTCGGTCTTATCAGCATTATTTTGAATCGACTTATCACCCATAATTACATTAAAATATTAGTGATTAAAAATCCTTATCTAATAGTTCTTGAATTATATATTGTTCAAATTTAGAATGAACCAATGGCCAGATTAATCATTATACTAGCGCTTGTAGCTGGATTCATAATGTTATACCGATCTTTATTTGGGGCGAACCCTCGTCTAGAGGATCCGGCAGAGACCGCTGACATGGTACAGGATCCTAATTGTGGGACATATATCCCTAAAAAACAGTCTATTACAAAATCGGTGCAGGGCAAGGAACATTTTTTTTGTAGTAAAAAATGCGCTGACGAGTATTCCTCTAAAAAAATTTAAAGATATAAACACGTAGCCAGGATATTATTTTTTAAGCACTTTCATTAGTACCCTTTCAGTTTATTTGCTTTAGATTTAGTAGTCAATTACAGGATTTCATAGAAAAATCAACTTTCGTTGTCTTTTTTTGTTAGTTTCACTAAGGAGTAGGCATGCTTAAAAGGGTAATATTTTATATGGGTTTGGGAATACTTGCGTTTTTTTTGAAGCCGATGGTTACCCAGGCAGAAACCGAATGTCAAACAGTAAAAAAGAAAAAAGTCAAAGTTGAAGGATATATTTCTAAAAAATTCCGAAAAGAGCGAAAAAAGATAGCTAAGGAATTCATTGAAATGGGAGATACGCGGACAGCGCTTAGGGCTTTCCCCATGGGTAAAACTTCGGATGTTGTTGCAGTGGGTCGTTGCGTACCTGCATATATTGCTCGGCATGTTTTGACAACAGCGATAAAGTACACGGGTGGAGTGGGAAACTTAGTGGTACAGGATTTTATTCATAGCCATTGGATAGCAATAGGCACGACTATGTTTGATGAACCTTCTCAACAGAAAGTAACACCAGAACAGGTGAATCAATTACTCAATCCAGATCTTGATGATAAAGAATTTCACGCGCTTTACCGAAAATTTTCAAAGCAAAACGAGCTAGTTCCTTTTTTTGGGCTAAATGTTCCTAATGCAAAAATTCCTGGTAACACTAATAGTACTGTCTTGAGCCCTTAACAAAGATTGTGGCGATAGGTAGTTGTGTTCCTTCTTACGTTGGCCGCCATATGCTTCGACAGGCTATGGAATACTCGGGCGGGGTAAACTCGTTAGTGAATCAGGGATTTTTTTCCTCCAACTGGATAGGAGTAGGTACGTCCCTATTTTCGGAAAACTCTCTTCGGCCAATCACTCAAGACCAACTCATTGGGTTAATGGATGTCTCGCTAGATACCCAGCAATTTCAAAAAATTTATCGTCAACTCACTACACAGCAAAAAAAGTAAAGGCCTTTGGTCTTATGTTGGAGAACCCAAAACTATTGGAGAATCCCTAGTCACGCCGTATGAGGCGGACAGAGTGAGAAAGGGTTTTATCGTCTTTTCCGTACCAGTAAGGGAGCCCATTAATATAAAAAATAATTTGAGCTTCGCGACCTCTTGTTTCAGAAGTCCACGTGGTATTCCCTGCCCCTGGTGAAAAAATAGAATCTAAGTGAATGTCGCCACCTTTAAAGTCTTTATTAAGTTTATTTTTATCGAAAAGTGATAGAGCTTCCTGCCCTGAGGGCATTCTCCAATCACTATGTCCCCCAAATGATTTTCCATTCATGTCTTCGGCATATTCCTCTATTTCGTCCCAAGAAACATCTTTCCCGAGATCTATCCTAGAATCATTTGCCATCCACGTAAGGCTGGTTTGAGAATCATATATAGTTCCGGCCGCATTTTTTAAAAACCTAGACTTTTCTTTTTCCATAGTTGTCGGGAGCCTTTATTTTTTAGTGAATTAGTTGATTCCGTAGGATAACAGAATTTATTAAAGTCTGTAAAGATCGGGTCGTCGGTCTGTAAATAAGTCATCGCTGGAATTAATAGATTTGTTGCGCGATTTCTCAATATCAATGTCAATAATTTTTGTTTCTTCTCCGTTTTCGGAGGCTCGGCAAAGAATATTACCATCAGGGTCAACTACTTGGCTTTGTCCGATAAAATTAAGTGCATTACCAGGAATGCGTTCCTCGGTGCCGACCCTATTGGCCGTAACTATAAAGATGCGGTTTTCCAAACAACGGGTAATTATAGCCTGAGGGCAATGTGGAAGAACGAGGTTTGAAGGATGCGCAATCAGATCTGCTCCACCCAAAGCAAGGGTGCGTGCAGTTTCTGGAAAACGCCAGTCAAAACAAATCATGACACCAACTCGAGCTGCGCCAATATTAAAAATTTTTAAAGGTAAGTTACCTTGGTCGAAGCAGTTTTTTTCGGTACCAAAAAGGTGTATTTTTCTGTACTTTCCGAGGTAGCCATTTGGTCCAATTACCACCGCTGAATTATAGGATCGGTTCTCATTTCGTTCTGCTATTCCCGCAATAATTGAAATTTGATTTTTATCACAAATGCGGATGAGAGTTTGGGTTGTAGGCCCTTCAGGGATAGGTTCGCTCAGCTTAAGTACTTCTTTTTGATTCAGAAAATGATAGCCAGTGCTAAATAGTTCTGGCAAGATCATTAAATCAGCAGTGTATTGAGTGAGCAAAGATTCAACTTTTGATAAGTTGTATTCAACCTCACCGAATACGGGGTTATTCTGTATAAAACCAACTCGCATTGGGCAAATGCTCTTTCTTAACTGAAAAGGGGAAATGGAATTATTTAAGTTGGGAAAACTGATTTCGCATCAAATGGTTGATCAGCGTCAATGCCGCCATAGCTTCAGCTATGGGTACAGCGCGTGGCGAAACACATGGATCATGGCGTCCCTCGACTTTGATCTTAGTTTTTTTTCCGCCAGTTGTTACAGTATTTTGCGTTTTGTTGATAGAAGAGGTTGGTTTGACGACCATTCGAAGAACAATGTCTGATCCGTTAGAAATTCCGCCGTGAATTCCGCCTGAGTGGTTCGTTTTGGTGGTTATTCTTTTTCCTTTAGCGGTGTATGGGTCGTTGCATTCCGAACCGTACATTGTCGCGGCTTCGAACCCAATGCCAACTTCAATTCCTTTAACTGCGGGGATGCTCATCATGGCTTTAGCGAGGTCGGCATCCAGTCTATCAAATACCGGTTCCCCTAATCCTGCTGGTACACCCTTTATCACGAGTTCCACCACCCCCCCGACAGAATCACCCTTTTTCCGTGCATCGAGTATATGGTCTACCATCTTTTGGGCCATTTTTTTGTCCGGACACCGCACAATATTTTTTTCTATTTGTTTTAAATCTATTTCCTGAGCAATGTAGGGGCCAATTTGCTTGGTATAGCCAATAATTTTTATTCGTTTGCGGGCAAGGAGTTTCTTCGCAATTGCCCCGGCAGCAACTCGACCTACCGTTTCGCGGGCACTGGAGCGCCCACCACCTCGATAATCTCGAAATCCATATTTCATCAGGTAAGTGAAGTCCGCGTGACCAGGCCGAAACATATTCTTAATTTCTTCATACTTAGAAGAATCAGCATCCTGATTTTTAACCCATAACGCGAGGGGGGTACCTGTTGTTTTGCCCTTGAAGGTACCAGAAAGAATATGTATGCGATCACTTTCCTTTCGCGTTGTGGTTACCTTACTTTGACCCGTCTTTCTGCGGTCAAGCTCCTTTTGTATGTCTGCTTCCTTTAGAGAAAGCCCAGCAGGACAACCGTCCACTACGACACCAACGCCTTCGCCGTGTGATTCTCCCCATGTGGAAATTTTGAAAAGAGTTCCGTATGAACTTCCTGACACGTTGAATTGCCTTCTCTAAATTGGTGGCATCTTATTTTTATAATGTTGCAAAAAAACGAAAAGGACCTCTAGGCATAATACCAGTTAAAAATAAAATAAAAACAGGTACAGCCTAGCCGAAGCCGCTAACAATTCTTTGAAATTTCGATGAACTGCTCTAAAACTTTGGGTGATGTGGAAAAAAATAGCTTAACTGGCACACCACACCAACAAAGCTTTGGGAATTAAGTGATTCATACTCCCCTAAGTACTGAATCAATTATCCAAAGGGCAGATATTTGAGGGGTTTTTGAAGGGGGTTAGCCTTTTTGACGCTTATATTTTGGGAAGGTCAAGTATTATTATCCACCAATTCTCGCAACTCTTTCCCAGCTTTAAAAAATGGGACTCTTTTGGCAGGTACGTCCACCTGAGCGCCAGATTTTGGATTTCTTCCAACGCGTGCATTCCTCTCACGAACTCTAAAACTACCAAAGCCGCGGAGTTCGACCTTTCTCCCTTCGCTAAGAGAGTCGGTAATACTTTGAAATACCGTGTTCACAACAACTTCCGTCTGCTTCTTAGTCAAATTAATCTGACCCGACACCTTTTCTACTAGCTCCGCCTTTGTCATTTTAGATCCCCTAAAGAAAAAATGATAGTCGGTCCAACCCGAGGATTGTATCATGCCCAACAATCAAGTCAATCCTTTATTTTAAATGGCCTTAAGAGTTTTGAGCCAGCGACTGGGGTTCATTATGGCTGTAAGACTTTCATTTAACAAAATACAGTAAGAATTATTACTGCCAACCGTTGAAATGCCAAGTATATTGCAGGGACGGGGTGGGGGGGTAATTGATAAGTGGTTGATTTATTGCGGCCTTCAGAATCCAGTCTAATAGCCCAACACGTGGTTTTTCTTGGATAATTTTTGGGGGGCCTATAATTCCAGCTTTATGGGCTAATTGATCAATACTAACCTGCAGTCCACCCAGTTGGTCAACTAAATTAAGAGAATAAGCTTGGCGCCCAGTAAAAATTCGTCCATCTGCTATTTTGGTGACTTCCGCAATGCTAATATCGCGCCCATTAGCGACCGCCTCTATGAATTGTTGGTGTACATCAGTCACCACGCTTTGGAGAAGATTCTTTTCGTTTTGAGTCATAGCACGAGCTGGAGAACCTATATCTTTGTATTTACCTGCTTTAATGATTTCCGGTTGCAGGCCTATTTTTTCCATTAATCCCTTGGCATTAGAGAATACCATGATTACACCAATGCTACCGGTTAAAGTTCCTGGGTTAGCAAAAATTTTTTCGGTGGCACTTGCGATATAATAACCTCCCGAGGCTGCCAATGTGCCCATCGAAGCGTAGATGATTTTACCACCCTTGCGGGTTTTGAGAACTTCGTCGTAAATCTCCTGAGATGGGCCAACAGAGCCACCCGGAGAATCGATTCGCAGGACGATTCCTTGGATGCGCTTGTCTTGGCCGAACTTTTTAACTTGATTGACAATATGTTGTGAATCGCTAATGATGCCAGTGATATTGACGACACCGATCCAATTTTCAGCTCCTTGTTTTGCTACCCATTCTGAAGTAATAGATGAAATACCGACAAGAGCGAGAAGTACAAGCACGAAAAATAACAACCTTTTGATTAAAGGTGATTTTTTTTCTCCCGAACTGATCATTTTCATAAGCACTCTAAAATTTACTAATTAAATTTAATCAGTTATTTGTTTGTTTTTTTTCTTCCTTAAACGGTTCTAACTGATTTTGTTCTTGCTTAATAGCTTCTAGGTCAAGGTTTTCTTCATAAGCTTTTATGCTCAAAGCAATTTTCTTGTTGCTAGTATCTACCTTAACGATTTTGGCCTTAATTTTCTCACCAATTTTAACACCTTTCTCCGGTTCAGGTACGTTTTTTGAACCCAATTGAGTTATGTGAATCAAACCTTCTAAGCCGTCTCCAAATTCAGCAAACACGCCAAACCCAGTTATTTTGATTATTGTTCCTTCAACCTCCATTCCGATGGAGTAATCTTTGGCGATATCATCCCAAGGATCTGATTGTAACTGTTTAACACCAAGAGAGATACGGCAACTTTCTTTATCGATATTAAGTACTATCGTTTTAACCTCATCCTTTTTCTTAAGAACTTCTGACGGGTGTTTAATTTTCTTCCAACTCAAATCAGAAATGTGTATAAGACCGTCCACTCCATCCTCTAACTCGATGAAAGCACCAAAGTCCGTTAAATTTCTAATTGTACCAATGACTTCAACTCCAATAGGATACTTTTCTTCAATCTCTTGCCATGGGTTGGGTTCCATTTGTTTCATCCCAAGTGAAATACGTTTTTTTTCTTTGTCAAGAGTAAGAATCATAGCTTCAACTTCATCTCTAATAGAAACCATTTTACTTGGATGCTTAACGTGTTTGCTCCAACTCATTTCGGATATGTGAACTAGCCCCTCAATACCTTTTTCTAATTCAACAAAAATCCCATAATCAGTAATACTAACAACCTTCCCTTTTATGCGTTGACTAACGGGATACTTTTCCTTTACATCGACCCAAGGATCTGGGGTGATTTGTTTGAGTCCGAGCGAAACGCGCTCTTTTTCTTTGTCGAATTTGAGTACCATCACGTCTAATTTATCACCCATTGAAAACATTTCTGAGGGGTGGTTAACACGTCCCCAAGACATGTCGGTAATATGGAGTAATCCGTCAATGCCACCCAAGTCAACGAAAATACCATATTCAGTGATATTTTTGACAATACCCGTAATAAGACTACCCTCTTCTAATTTTTTTAGGGTTTCAGAGCGGGTGTTCTGGCGCTTCTCTTCGAGTAAAGCTCTTCTGGATAGGACAATATTGCCGCGTTTTTTATTCATCTTAATGATTCGCATTTGAAATACTTCGCCAATCAATTTTTCCAGATTTCGTATGGGACGCAGGTCAATTTGAGAACCGGGAAGAAATGCTTTGAGGCCAATGTCCACAGTCAGTCCACCTTTTGCTTTCGCTATAATAGTGCCCTCGATAATTTCTTCAGCTTCATGTTTGATGACTAGCGAGTCCCACAGCTTAATCTTGTTTGCTTTTTCTTTGGATAGAACAACGTTTCCATCATTATCTTCTACTCGCTCTAGAAAAACTTCGACCACGTCTCCTACAGACAAGTCTTGCCCGTTGTTCGGAAACTCTTGCAAATGGATGCTTCCTTCCGATTTGAATCCAACGTCAACCGTAGCCAGGCCTTTAGCTAGTTCTATTATGGTGCCTTGGATAACCTGCCCTTCTTTAAATTGATGCAGACTCTCAGAAAAATATTCTTCCATTTCATCCAAAGCCGCTTGGTCTTCGGGGGAAAGTTGTTCTTTTTCATCGAAGTCATCTTCAAATGTTGTTGTGGTTTTTGATTTAGCCATGATAAAAACTTTCTTTCTTGAATTAATAAAGCATTTGCAACAGCTTAAGTTGATAATAGGGGTCGTTAAAAAGCTTGCGAACCCGGAGTAATGATTTTTATTATTTCTTCTGCCACCTGATCGACACTGAGATGGGTCGTGTCAATGAGCATGGCATCTTTAGCTTGTTTGAGAGGAGCTATTTTTCTACTACGATCCTCATGGTCTCGCTGAACAATCTGTGCGATTATCGTTGATAGGTCTGTATTTTTAACCTGACCTTTTTCTTTTAGTTCAATAAATCGACGTCGTCCACGTTCTTTTGGGTCGGCGTCCAAAAAAAACTTTTTATCAGCTTGGGGAAAAACGACCGTCCCAATATCTCTTCCGTCCATTACAACCTTACCTTGCTTCCCTAGTTTTCTCTGCTTGGTTGTCATGATTTCTCGAATCATTGGCTGCGCTGCCACAATCGCTGCTCCATGACTAATTTCTTCCACCTTCAATTGGTCTGTAATATTTTCACCATCGACGAATACTAATTGCCCATCTTTGCCAGGAACAAGTTCAATTTTGACTTTAGACGCAATATCAGCAACGGCATCTTCATCTCCAAGAGCTGTGTTTTTTTTTAAGCTTTTCCAAGCAACCGATCTATACATTGACCCAGTATCTATGTACCGGAAATTTAGTTTTTCGGCGACTATCTTTGCGACGGTACTTTTGCCACTCCCCGCCGGTCCATCTATGGCAATAATCATGCGTTATTAATAAGGTTAAGTCGGTGCTTGTTCGCAGTTTCAAACTGTTGGGTAAGCGATATACCATTTTCTTGTTCAATGCCCGACCTAAGGTGGTTCAGCGTTTCCTGAAACCGATCGAGACAATACAAAATAGAATCTTTGTTTGAGGTGCAAATGTCTCGCCACATTACAGGCTCACTACCAGCTATCCGGGTTATATCTCTGAGCCCAGCACCTGCAAAGGATGTTATTTGGTCGTAATTTTCAGACCTTAAACCACCAAGAGTGTTCATCAATGCAAAAATTACAACATGTGGCAAATGACTAATTGCTCCAAAAATAAAGTCATGCTCTTTAGCACTCATTGTAGATACTTGGGCTCCGATAGTTTCCCAAAGTTCGATGACTCGTTTTAACGCTGACGGGTCCGTTTTATCTGTTGGGGTTACAATGCAGTGGGCACCGTCGTACAAAGTATTTGATGACACATGGAATCCAGACATCTCGCTCCCAGCAATAGGGTGCGCGCCAACGAAAGAAGCATCTTTCGGGATCAATTTTTCCATTTCTGAAACAAGAGTTTCTTTTGTCGAACCTACGTCTGTCACTAAACAACCAGGTTTGATATGTGGAGAAATCTCCACTGTCAGTTGACTAATGGTTTGTACTGGAGAGCAAAAAACAATCAAATCTGCATCCTTTACTGCCGACTGAATATCGAGTGCTGCATCATCTATGATGTTCAGGTTTTTAGCTTCATTTAGATTAGTCTTGTTGCGTCCGTGCCCAACGATTGACTTTGCTAGACCGAGTTTGCGCATCACCTTAGCAAGTGACCCTCCTAAAAGGCCAACTCCAATAATGGACACACGTTCAAATGGATGCATCTTTTTCAAGCCTTCCTTGGATAAGAACCCAATAGCCTTAAGAATAGGCATATTTTCCCTAGTGTTTCTACGGATTTTTTGACTGCTGTATCTTGGATGTGCCCCTCTATATCCACATAAAACAGATATTCCCAAGGTCGGTCTCTAAGTGGACGTGATTGAATTTTTGTTAGATTTATTTTATTGCGAGCGAATAGTTTCAAAACCCTAAGGAGAGAACCTGCTTCATCTCGAATAGAAAACATAATTGAGGTTTTGTTCTGTTTGACTTTCTTAGCCTCGTCTTTGCCGATAACCAGAAAACGGGTGTAATTTTCGACCCTGTCTTGAATATTTTCCGCAACGATGTTTAAATTATATATCTCTGCAGCGAGTTTGCTTGCGATGGCAGCGCAAGTTGATTTTCTGACTACCGTTTTCGCCGCGCTAGCCGTGCTAGAGGTGGAAATTTGCTGTGCGTTTGGTAGATTAAAATTTAGCCATTGGCGGCACTGTCCTAAGGGTTGCGGGTGAGAGTATATAGTTTTTATTTTTTTTCGGTCTTTAGCTTTGGAAAGCAGGTAAAGTGAGATAACACTTTTTACTTCGTCGCAAATCAATAAAGGTGAATCAACAAAACAATCTAAAGTTAGGTTGATTACTCCCTCGATGGAATTTTCAACAGGAACCACGCCATAATCACATTCGCCTTTTTCGACTTGTCGGAAGATAGATTCAATATTAGGATTTGCTACGAACTTAGATGAGTGTCCGAATTGTTGTATCGCTGCCTGATGACTGAAAGTTGTTTCAGGGCCGAGAAAACCTATGCGAAGTGGTTTTTCAAGGGCAAGAGTGGCTGAGAAGATCTCACGGAACACTGATTTCAGCGATTCGTCGGGAAACGGCCCATTGCTGCTTCGCGTGATTCGCTCAATGATCGAGTGTTCTCGGTGTGGAACGTGGAAGTGCTTTGAACTATTCTTTCTGGATTTTTCCTGTCCAATTTTTATTGCGAGTTTACCACGTTGATTTATCAGCTTGAGCAACTGATCATCTATTCGATCTATATCATTACGGATACCACGAATCTTGGCCAAAGAGCCATACCGCCTTTACTTGGATTTTCGACAACCCGCTTGGATTTCGAATGGAATTTATAATGGTTTCACATTATGGGTCTAAAATGCAAGTAATTTTTTTGCAAAATGAGATCTTTCTTGGGTGCGATTTTTTTTGAAGAAATAAGAGCGTACAAGTGCTCTTCATTATATTTAATAGCGTAGCTAAAACTAATCTAAATTTACAAACTCTGGGGAGGATGAAAAGTATGGTGCTTCTAGAATTTAGCATGTCGCCCATGGACAAAGGAGAAAGTGTAAGTAACTATGTAAGCAGATCACTTAAGATAATTTCAGAAAGTGGAGTTGATTACCGTCTCAATCCCATGGGTACTGTTCTTGAGGGGGAATGGGATGAGGTTATGGAGGTGGTGAAAAGGTGCTATGAAACAATGAGGTCCGATTGCAAGCGCATCACTTGTTCTGTAAAAATCGATTATCGAGAGGGGAAAAAAGGTCGACTGAAATCAAAAATGGCTTCGGTAGAAGAAAAGTTAGGGACGAAGCTGAAAACGTGAATCCCGGTTAGGTTGGTGTGAAAAAATACAATCCTCTCACACCCATTTGTTGATTGTTTTATTTCTGAGATTTCATCAAAACTTGTCGGATGTAGTCTACTACTGAATAGATCTCCTGTTTGCTAAGAATGTTTTCCCAAG
>JYMV01025403.1_pt1 | contig 35990 bp, 30 predicted proteins | sample 338911 | NCBI WGS metagenome assembly JYMV01 (sample SAMN03354496, study PRJNA234377) | hydrothermal vent metagenome | biome: Deep sea; feature: Hydrothermal plumes at the Eastern Lau Spreading Center, Western Pacific Ocean; material: Seawater | place: Tonga | collected 2009 | depth 2000 m m | reverse complement strand
CGGACGAAGAGTTGGGTTCCACCTTGTTTACCTGGGGCAAGGAAGGCAATTCGCGTACCATCGGGTGACCACTTAGGAGATGATCCGTCAATGAGAAACCGGTTCTTTTTACCGTCAACATTCATTATCCAGAGAGAGGTTTCCCAATTGTCATTTACAGCATCTACCCACCTTCGGGCGTAGATGATCTGCTGACCGTCAGGAGAAAGTTGGGGGTTTTCTACATCTTCCCAACTGAGATAACGATCGACAGTGAGCCGTCCGATTTCCTGCTGTGCAGGTGTGGAAGATCCTAAAAGAAATAAAACAAAGAAAAACAATTGAATAGGGATATATGGTTTTTTCATAATGCCAATGTAGTTTTTTGTTTAGATAAACGCAAGGTTGCCAGCTTCCGATTGTCTTTCCCGTTCTCTAGCCTTAGGTTTGTCAAAGAGGGTCAAATGGAATCAAATAAAACCGATATGTGGACTCAGTTCATGTGGACACGCTTCGATATCTATCTACAGGGCAACAGGTAGGCCTGGGAGCTGAAGCATAAAAAAATGCTTCCACTATTCTTCTTAGCCTTGTCATGTATTACTGTAAAAACACCGGAAAAACATGCTGATTACGTAGTTCTTGGCAAATCGATCAATCACCGACAGAGCCCTGATGGCGAGCTGGCTTTTTTAAACACGGTTTTTTTCGGTGAAATTTTCAGGACAAAAAATGGGATAGTAACAAACGGATATTTGTTAGGTCCCGGTGAAGCTTCAGGCAATTTAAGATTTTCAGAAGGTGATGTTTTATTCCTGGCAGGTAAAAGTTAGTTTTCCATTGAAGCACTCACAGAGAATTTTCCTGATACCACCTATTATTTTAATTATAATACTCCAGACGGCAACATCAGGGATATGCCTGTAACATTTACAAGAGACAAAGGCGAAGAATACAGAGATGAATGAAAGGGGCGGTTACGACCGCCCGTTTTTTATATCATTATAAATATGATATGGGGTGATTTTTTCTGATCAGGTGGCTTATTACCTATTCTGAAATCTGTCCACCCAGGAGCATTAAACAGGTTCTTGCACGTACCCATTATCTGATTTCAGTAGTTCTGTTAATATGGATGACAGCGTAAACATGACCAGTGCAGTAGTAGCATAGATGATATATCCTAGGCTTGTACTGCTCAAAGAAGGCTTTTTGGAAAACCAGATTGTCAGGAAAAACGGATCAATGTTGAAATACTGAGGCGCGATCCAGGATATAAATTGAGCGATCCATTGACCCAGGAAATACCCGGAAAACGTGACTAAAATGAAAACAAGAATACTTCTCCAGCTTATGATTTGTTTCCTTACTTGCCTTTGAAAATGATGTAGGTAATAAAAGAGTCTATAGCAATCTGAATTATTTGTGTAATAGTTAAATCTATAGAGGGATTTTTTGTTTCTGGACTCTCAGCGGTAATCCGCCGCTTCCGGTATATCTAGGCTAATAGAATGAAATTGGTTCTGGGTCTAGGTGGGCGAGTGTAGTGGTGATTCCAGTATATGTTTAAGTATATCGCCATCAACAAAATTGTTATCTACAATGTTCACCAGGTAATGGGTCTCATAAACTTCATTTAATAATTTATAGGATTCTGATTCCACATCATAAATATTGGCCCAATCATCAATCCACAAACTGAACGCTTCATCCTTCCAAATTAGAAATGACTGTGTATCCACAATGGTAGGCTGCACTATTTCATACCCAGGAAAAACACCCCACGTTACGGCATTAACACTATTTTCAGGCAAATTCGAAATGAAATCACCGCTACTGTTTATGGCTTGATAAGATATATTGTCTAAAGAGTCAATAGTCTCTAACAATGTATCTAGTTTATTCTTTGTGGTGAAAAATTCCAGGTAGGCTTTTTGATACACTTTTCCTCCCGGAGCGCCCCATCCAACATCAGGGTCTTCTGAGGGCGCACCATTGACACTTGGTTGGGAATTGATTGTTAAAAAGCCCGACTCGTTTAGTTTAACCAATTCTTTCGAGATTTGGCCACTTTCAATGGCAAGTGGTATTTCACACCAAGGCAAACTATTTATTTTACCTTTACAAAAGGATACAAAAACTTTCGTTATGTCCCTGATTGATTTTGGTTCACCCCAGAGCTTTCTTCTTCGGGTTTTAACTTTATCACTTTTTGACCCTGCTCTTATAGCATGATACTGATTAAGTTCTCCAAAAGTGGGACTTGTTATATCACCCCACCGACCATTAGGAAAATCATCCCAAGTTTCCGTACGCGTTAAATAACTCACCGGACGATTACTCCAATATATTGGCCGTACATCCTCTGTGGTTTTTCGATCCCCCGCTGTTGACTGGCGCCATGGTAATTCTCTTACAGACCGTTTAGTTGAGGCCAGGCCAAGTGATTCTAATATTCCCGATACAGAATGTTCGAGGTTAAGTGTATAGAAATGCAAACCAGGTACACCTTCTGCAATGAGTTTTTCACACATTGCGGTTGCTTGGTTAATACCATAATTAATCACCCTGGAATCATCATTTTTTATTGACTCAAGTGCCTCGGTAACTGATTTAGGAATACTAACCTTACAAAATTGAGTGAATTTTTTAAACCTGGCATAGTTATGTATCGGCATGATTCCAGGAATTATCGGAACATGAATACCTATGGTGGAGCATTTATCTCTGAAGACCAAAAATTTATCCACATCATAGAATAACTGAGTTACAACAATATCTGAACCTGCATCAACTTTTTCCTTTAAATAAGATATGTCCAGATCAATATTACTTTGTTCATGATGGCTGTCTGGATAACCGCCGACACCCAAGAAAAAGTCATCACCAAACTCCTTCCTGATAAAGCGAACAAGGTCAATGCCATTATTAAATCCTTGCTCATGTTTTTCCCATTTTACGGTTCCATCCGGCGGATCTCCTCTGAGCGCCAGAATATTTGAAAGATCATTCTCTTGCGCATCTACGAGAACCTTATTTATTGAGGACACGGGCATGTTTGTACAAGTGAGATGCATCATGACTTCTAATCCAAAATATTTCTGGATTGTTTTACTCATTTCCAAGGTTCTTTTAGCAGTGGATCCACCTGCTCCCCAGGTTACATCGATATAAGCTGGTTGCAGAGATGCCATTCTATCAATTCTGCCATACAGGTTATCCAGACCAAAGTCTGTCTTCGGTGGGAAGAACTCAAAGCTGTAGAAGGTTTTATCCTGAGCCTTATAATCCTCTAATTTGTCTGAAATTTTCATATATACATTCTGTCGAATAGAATATTAATGTTCAAAAACACTTATTTATCATTTTAATTGCGAATTTACTCGATTTTCCAGCGGAATTAAAAAGGTGATCATTTGGGAGTATAAAAGAAAAAACTGCTAGTTGAGAAGAGCTACTCTGATGTGTACCTGATAGAGTCGAACCTATGACCAACTGTTACAAAGGCCGCTGTTCTATTTTATTACTGCTCAAGAATAGCAGCCAAAGAACCATTGCCCTTCGAACTGAGATGACCGTTTTTCACTTCATTCTGGTTTAAGGAAGCTCTCTGCTTATGGGAGTGATCAGTTTTTCCAGGCTGCTTCTCATTCATTTCCTTTGTGAAGATGGTCTTTAGGGCTTTCTTGGGCAGTTTGGTGTAGTAATGCCTATCACCACCCAAGTTCCTCACACACCAGTCCACTAACTGGTACTTGTATATGTAGGGAATGATCTTATAATGCTCTGAGAGCTTTCCATGGAATCTCCGCATTCTCATGTCCCTCAGGTAGGCCCATTTGAAGGCGTAGTACAAAGGAAAGGATCCAATAATGGTTACGAACAGGGTTGGTATGAGAGTTTCAGTATTCATAACGGTTCTCCTTATCCTTTTATTAAAGAATCAATAGCTGTTTTCTTTTTAACAGTTCAATGAAGGATTAGTTTCTAAAAAGATGCCTGATTTCTTGCGGATCTTGGCGGATTTGTCATGAGGTTTCTCCTTTTGTCGGGGTCACAAAAGTCACGAGCACGAATACGACTGTCGACATCGACCAGGCAATCAACAACGCTAGGTCGGCATTGAAAAGACCCTCGAAAGGTCCGGGAACCGAGACCGCGAATGCAGTCATGCCCACAACCCCTCCCATGATCATAGCACTGTACGCGGCTTTCGCGGTGGCTCGCGGCCACAGGAGACCGCCGAGCAAGGGAACCAGCATACTCGCCATGTAGGGCGTGGCGAACACGATCATCGTCCGCAGAAGGCCTTCGAAATGCAGTGCAATTTGAATGCCTAGCAGTGCCGAGACCGCCACGACTACTCGAGACAGCGGCTTTGCGAACGGCAGGTCACCCAACTTCTCATCTCTGTGGAGAATCTTGTTGTAGAAGTCCCGGGAACAGGAGCCAGCGATGGAAATGATAAGGCTGTTGGCCGTCGACATGGCGGCCGCCAGCAGGGCCGCGAGCACAATTCCCCCCAGCATCGGTGACAAAATGGATTGGATCATCTGCGGAAGGACCGTGGTGGCATTGGTGGCCGGATCGACCGCACGCCCGGCTGCGCCGATGAGCGCGGCGAAAAACGAGATGGCGATAACAATCAATCCGCCGTACACAGCACCCCATTTGGCTGTATTTCCCGATTTGGCGGACTGGAAGCGCAGATAGGCATCGTACGAAACAGATATCATAAGGAGAAACGGAAGAATATTAAAGACGGCGGTCGATGCCATGCCTTCAGAGACGAATGGAACGGCGAGCAATTCGCCGATACTGGACGTCATCGCGACACCTTCGTTGGCCGCCAGTGCCTGGAAGGTGAAGAAGGCGAGTCCCGGGATCGCAACCACGATGACCGAGACTTGAACCAGGTCCGTGACAACGGCGCCCCACATTCCGCCGAGCATGCTGTAAATCAGCACCACGCCTCCGGCGGACCAGACGCCCGTCTTGAAGCTGACACCAAACATGGTGGCTACGGCACCTGTCGCCATGAACTGCACGCCCAGAATCCCGAGCAGGCTAGGGATATTGGATATCCAGGCCCAGAGCCGAACCCAGAGATTCTCCCCGTATCGCTCTCCGAAGAAGTCCAGAGGAACGTAAACACCCTTCCGGCGCAGCTTCTTGGCCGCCATGAAGCCGGCGAAAATCAACCCGCCTCCTACGCCAATTCCCGGCCACATGCCGGCCCAGACACCGTGTTGTGCTGCCAGTTCGGCCCCCCCTAGAATGACACCGGCCCCTAGTTGGGTGCCGGCGAATGTAGCAGTGGTCAGTAACAGCCCGAGGTTGCGACCGGCGATCAGGAAGTCGGATATGTTGTCGATCCGGCTTTGCAGGGCTAATCCTAAAAGGATCATGGCCGCCAAGTAGATTCCTATGATGGCTATCTGCACGAATACTACTCCGAGAGGATGTTACGTAATTCTGTGGTTAATTCACAAATGCTAGAAGTTAATAGCTCTTCAATTTTACCTTGCCTGTGGTCAAAAACTCATAGACCACCCGATTGAATTTATCCGGGACCTCTACCTGCGGAAGATGCCCTGCCTCATGGAAGATGACCTTGTATGAACCGGCAATATCTTGATTGAGCCGATCAGCATTGCTCAAAGGGAACACCTGGTCTTCTTTACCCCACACGATCAGGGCAGGTACCCGGATTGTTCGCATCTCTTCCTCGGTCACGTCGCCACCTTCCAACAACATATTCTCTATAGCTCGGGCAGATTTGAGCCACAGTGTAAACGCTTCTTGCACCCAACTGTCAGTGATCAGTTCGGGATCATATACACGGCGCTTTAGAAAACTTCGGGTCGCGGCCAGATCCGATCCGGTCACGGTCCGGCGAAACTTAATCTGCGCTTCAGTCAGCGACCTGGCGAGATTGCGATTCGGGTTTCGATATCCAGCTCCATCGACCAGCACCATTCGCTCTACCAGGTGGGGGTAATGGACGGCCATGTAAGTCGTCGTATTTGCACCCATGGCGTGGCCTACCAGCGTGGCTTTGGTTATTTCAAGCGCTTCCAGAAAACCTGCCAGAAACTGCGCCAGCAACGCATTATGATAATTGGCGTGGGGTTTATCCGAGTCACCGAAACCGATCTGGTCAAGGACGATCACGCGGAAATTGGCGGTCAGCGGGTCGATATTCAAACGCCATTCGTTCCGACCACCCCACAAACCGTGCAGTAACACAAGCGGTGGTCCGCTGCCTGCTTCGCCGTAGTGTAGATTGAAGCCGTAGACGGTAACGTCTTTTTCTGTGAGACCGGACGGTTGAGCGTGGATGGTTAGTAGACTTCCGATCCACAACAGAAAAATCAGTCCCATTCGGTATATCGTTTTTTTTCGGAGCATCATAGCTCTATTTTTCCCTTCTCAATCAACCTTCAACGAATTTTGCGCCACTTCCATTCCCAGCGACTGCCATTTGACAGATTGAAATGGATGACGAGAAGATCATCCCGCAACTGATAGGGCAACCGGGACACCGTGCCTACTTCGCGCGGGTTTTCTGATAGGTCACGATGCCAAATCAGTGTATCTCCCTCTACCTCATAAGGCCCGGTGTGGGCGTTCAGTTTCAACCACTCATGCAAGAAGGCGATCTGATCATCTTTGGGTAGGTCTTCAGGACGCTTCCCTTGTTCAAGAATGGGACGATCCGGTTTTATCGTCATCATCGAATAATAGCCTTGGGCCATCATAAGCAGGCCGCGTTGGGTCGGGTCGAGCGCCTGACCTGTGGTAAGATTGATGAGTGAAACACGCTCATAAACCCCTTCCAGATCAGGACTTTCCTGTCCGTAAAGGGACATAGATAGCACGATACAGAGCAATATTGAGGTCAGGCAAAAACGAGGCATCATTATATCTTTTGATTATATTGCTTATTGCTGGACAATTGCCACTCTGATTCCTGACCGTGTTTATTTCTTTTGGGTGGTTTGACCATATTGTTACCACGTCTTCCATCTGAATTTTGCTGTCGTTGCAAAAACATAAAAATTATCCGTAAGCACTGTTTCACAAACCACATCTATTTTTTAATTTTATTAACAATTACCTTTCAATCTATAAAGGTTCTATCGTCCGGACACGACAAAGAGTTTATGGATATTTCCTATGGATATAACCTAGTTCAGCTTGATTTATTGAACATCAGAAAGATGATCGAGTGTACGCTGCACAATCCGGTGGTGACCCGGCCCCCAGTTCCGGGTTCTGCTCATTCAGGTGGATAAGTTCAAAAGGGAGATCCAGGGCCGCCTCCAGTTCTTTCCACTCCCTGAGGAGGGTGGAGGTACCATGGGTGAGATCATTCAGTTCGCAGTGTTTGGCGCGGTAGATGCCAACCAGTCTTTCCTGGTGGACTATTTTTTAGATTTGGAAGCTTTCTTGTCTGTCTTGGGCTTTTCCGGGATGGGAGAAAACCCCTTGTCAAAAGAGGCATCTGCGAAAATAAAGGCCATTTTGTCTTCAGCTTTTTTGGTTTTTCCCTGGCAGTTACCACAGCAGAAAGTGACATTGGTATTAGCCACCTTAACGACTTTCTTGGGGTTCAGGTTACGGCCGGAAAGGGGGCAGTTGGTTTGCATGTACTGACCGGTAACCACCAGCTGGTAGTTTGCCGCCACGGAGAATTTGGCAGTAGCTTCATCGAAATCTGCTCTACAACCGCCGCAGCAGAAAAAGACTTTCCCTTTCTTGTATTCGGTGTATTCCGTCTTGTCAATGGCGTCACCGGAAATGACGCAGGCGATTTCGTCCTTTTTCTTGTCGTCGTCACCTGCAGTGAGCGCAACGGTGGCCACCAGGACCAGGGATAGAGTGCGAATAAAACATTTCATGTGTTAGCCCTCGTTTTGCTAATAATCAAAAAGAAAATTAGAGTCTAAACCTACTCCGGTCAATAGGGAATTGCTATTGGGTTGTAACCGAAATCCAAAGGCTTAATATAAAGGCTGCCTTCGGAACTGCCTCTTAAAGTCGGCTTTCCCAATGGCATACCTCATCAAAGTCAAAAATGACCCTGGAACTTTTCCGCTGGGTATTTTACCCTGTTCTTCGTCATCTTTTCGGTGACGGCTGCGGCAATATCGAGGTCGTGCCTGTTAGCAAAGGCCATGGCGTAAATCATAATATCGGCCAGCTCATCTGCGACGTCGGCACGTAAGCTCTCCTTTATCTGTTCCCGCGACTCCTCCAGCGTAAACCATTTGAAAAGATCCATCAGTTCAGCCGCCTCAACGGCCAGTGCCATGGCGAGGTTTTTGGGGCTGTGGAACTGGGCCCAGTCCCGTTCATTCACAAAATCTTCAATCTCTTGCTTTAGTTGCTGCACCGTTGTTTTGTCATCCATGCTCATCTCCCAAATGACGGTTAACCGATAGTGACCTGCCGAAGAATACCTCCGCCGGGGCGCCTGTCCTGAAAGCCACCCTTTATATCTCTTTCAGAAGTTCGCGGGTGTCAGTTTACATCAGGACGGACAGAAGGTCAAGAGGGGAGGGGGCGTTATAATTATGTGGCGGGGACGTATAGAAAGTGAGACGTGGGAAACTTTTGCCAGTAAAGAAAAACCCCGCTCCAGCGGGGTTTTTTTAGAGAGAGTTGGTTTTCCGGAGGGGACTACTGTTGGCGCTGTCTCAAAAAGGCAGGGATTTCCAGGTCGTCATCCTTAAAGACCATGGGATCGGGCGCTGGTGCATCTAGAACTGGCCGGTCGTCCTCCGTCACCTTTGATTGGTGAGTAGGGACATTGGGAGTTTCGTGGATCTGCTCAGATTCCTGGCGAAAGTTGAGCCTGGCCACCTGTTCCTTACCCTGGATGCCGACCTCGGCTGCTCGTGCCTTGGCGTTAAAGCCAGTGGCGATGACCGTCACATGGATCTCCTCACCTAACGAGGGATCGATGACAGCGCCGAAGATTATGTTTGCATCCTGGCCCGCTTCCTCAAAAATAATGGATGTGGCATCGTCCGCCTCCATGAGAGTAAGGCCATCACCGCCGGTGATGTTTACCAGTACACCCTGTGCACCACGCATATTCACATCATCCAGCAGTGGAGAGGAGATGGCCTGCTGAGCCGCCAGCACCGCCCGCTCTTCACCTATGGCCACACCGGTACCCATGATGGCATCACCCATGTCACGCATGATGGTTTCCACATCGGCAAAATCGAGATTTATGAGACCGTGAACGTTGATGAGGTCCGAAATGCCCCGTGTGGCCTGATGGAGGATAGTATCGGCCATCTGGAACGCCTCCACCACAGTGGTGGATTTGTCCACAATTGTGAGAAGTTTCTGGTTCGGGATTGATATGAGTGTATCACAACTCTTCTGCATCTCTTCAATGCCGCTGGTGGCCCGGTTCATCCGCTTCGGCCCTTCGAAATTGAACGGCCGTGTCACGACTCCTACGGTCAGGGCGCCCAGCTCCCGGGCAATTTGAGACACGATAGGTGCCGCCCCTGTTCCCGTTCCGCCGCCCATGCCGGCGGTGACAAAGATCATGTCCGCACTCTCAATGATAGAGGCGACGGCGTCTTTCTCCGTCTCCATGGCGGTCCTGCCGATGTCCGCCTTGGCGCCTGCACCTAGACCCTTCGTTATGTTCTTGCCGATCTGGATCTTTGTCTCGGCCCGGTTGTTATCCAGGTCCTGCGCGTCGGTGTTCACCGCAATGAACTCCACGCCGGTGAGGCCCGAGTTTATCATCCTGTTGACGGCGTTTCCGCCTGCGCCGCCAACGCCAATTACTTTTATACGTGCTTTTTGGTCAGCTAGTGAATCGAATTCGAACAGCATGCTGTCCTCCTTTACTTTCTCCCGCGAGTCAGAGCCATGTCACTCCCCTGAGTGCAATCCTCCTCATCGCTATTTTACTAAAAAAATCCCCGGAACCATCCACCAATGTCCTCCACAAGCTTGCCCACACCGGCAGGCTGCCGGTGTCTAGGATCGTACACATTGTCAGCATTGAGGGGATGTTGAACCAGTCCGATGGCGGTAGCGTAGATGGGGCTCGCCGCCACGTCCACCACACCGCTCAAACCTTTCGGAACACCAATTTTTACATGTACTTCAAAAATCTCTTCACCAAGGCTCGCCACATTTTTTAGCAGTGAGCCACCGCCTGTCAATACCACACCGAAGGAGACGGGGTTCTCAATGCCCGACCGCCATGGTGACAGTTGCAAACGTTTCTGGATCTCCTGCTTCACCATCTGGAAAATTTCAGTCATCCGCGCCTCCACATAGCGGGACACCTCGTGCTCGCTTGCTTGCCGGGGAGTCTCGTCGGCTCCTCGGGGCAGTTCAAACTCTAGATCCGTAGACGCCATGGCCGCCTTCGCCGAGCCATATTTGGTTTTAATCTCTTCGGCTTCATCGATGGAGACCTGTGTCATCATGGCGAGATCGTTGGAAATGCAATCCCCGCCCAGGGCGATGACAGCCGAGTGCCGTACCTCACCCTCAAAATAGACGCAGATGTCCGTAGTGCCACCACCGATGTCCACAAGCACCACACCAAGCTCCTTTTCGTGCGGCTCAAGCACAGCCTCTCCCGAAGCGAGAGGCTGGTAGATAAACCGCCTCACAGCGATGCCCGTCTCCTCTACACACTTGGTAACATTTTTCACCGCTGATGTGGCACCGGTGATAAGGTGCACGTGTGCCTCCAGCCGCCGGCCCACCATCCCCATGGGATTCTTGATTCCGCCCTGGTGATCCACCACAAATTCCTGCGGAAGAATGTGGATTATTTTCCTGTCAACAGGAAGGGAGACGGCGCGGGACATCTCCAGCACTCTGTCAATATCCGAATTCTTAATCTCATCCTCGTAAGTGACGGGGTGACCGTTCTTTGATATGGCGATGGCGCCCTGGGTGTTAAGACCCCGGATGTGATCACCGGAGAGCCCCACGTAAGCCTCGGACACCTTCACATTGGCCATGGTCTCTGCCTTTTGAACGGCGTCCTCAATAGCTTGGATGGTGGCGTCGATGTCTACCACCGTCCCCCGCTTTACGCCGTGGGAGGGGGCCACGCCTGCACCCAGCAGTTTCATGTCACCACCGTTCCCGTCAGACTGAGCGATGATGCAACAAACCTTTGTGGTCCCCACGTCCAGGCCCACAGAGGTACCTTTGTCCTGAACTAACCCGTTTCTCACGTTCTTTCCCTCACTACAATTTGGTTTTTGTATCTAAGGTCAACGTAGCGATAATTGTGTAACGTCCACCCACCAGGTAGGATGGTGTAAAATTCTTTCAACAGTTCAATCTGTGCCAACATATTGGCCTCACCGAAATGGATTTTGGTAGGCTTCTCCGCCAGTACCATAACATATTCGTCCGTTTTGTCCACGGTGAGCTCGGAGATGTCCTCAAACAGAACAGGGAACCGGTCCCGGATAAACGCGAGGTAGCTCACCGCCTCCAGCGTCTTGTGGGAGAGGCATTTCAGTCCCACCGGGTAGAGTTCCTCTGCGGGGTTGAAACCAGTAAGGGTCGGAACGTTGAATTCCATATCATCGTGCCGGAGCGGCATTACAACGCCCTCATCGTCAATGACCAGAAAATTGGTGAGGTTCAGGTAGGCCATGGGTTGCCGTTCCACCACATCAATACTAATCTTTTTCGGGAAGTCTCGGCTCACCCGGGCTCCTTTTATGTAGGAATGCTCCTCCACCCGCCGCTGGATGGCCTTCAGGTCAATATCAGTCAGCGACTGAGCGAAGGGAATCTTCGCCAGGGCAATAATCTCGTCCTGCGCCAAAATATTGTTTCCGCGGATCTCCGTGGCCGTCAGGTCAAAGTCACCACTCAGCAGTGACCAGTCAATGGCGTAATTGACCAGAACACCGAAAAAAAGGAGGGAGGCTGAGATGAGGCTCCATCTGATGACGGGCGTTACCCATTTCGGCATCTTCTTTTTTCTGCGCACTTTTTTCCGCTTAGGCATCATGCATCAAAGGTCCCTTCAGCGAAACCGAGCGTCTTGATCTCCAGCTCCAGGTTGATGTCAAATTTTTCCCGTACCGTCCGCCTAGCTAGGCGAATGAGCTCCGCCAGGTCCTCCGATGATGCGTCACCGTGGTTCACAAAGAAATTGGCGTGCTTTTCTGAGATTTCCGCGCCGCCGACGCGGGTTCCCTTCAGACCCGCCTGATCGATGAGGTAACCGGCAGCTTTCTCCGGAGGATTCTTGAAGACGGATCCGGCGGAGCGGAAACGGAGCGGTTGTGTCGTTTTTCGGCTCTCGCTCGCCTTCAACTTCAGCTCTAGGATTTCCTCCGGCGTCCTTTTTTCAAACTTGAATTTACCCGACAGCACTATTTCATCGTCTCTCAGGGAGGAGTGGCGGTAACTGAACTCAATCTCATCTCTTTTTACCTCTTTCACATCCCCATTCAGTGTCATGACTCGTATACTGGTGAGAAAATTGGATATCTCCCGCCCGTAGGCGCCGGCGTTCATCCGGATAGCGCCTCCCAGCGTTCCTGGCACACCTACTAAACTTTCCACTCCTGTGAGCTCAGCTCCGACGCATTTTTTCACAAAATGACCCATCATAACACCGCATTCGGCATAAATGTCAGTCCCGTCGATTTCCATTGTTTTGAATGTTTTTGATAGGCTGATAACAAACCCGTCAAAGCCGTCATCACTCACCAGCAGGTTCGAGCCTGATCCGGTAAAAAAGACGGGGGCGGACTTTTCCTGAGACAAGGACAGAATTGCCGACAGGTCGGCCTCACCGGCGGGGTAGAAGAGTCCCAGGGCCGGCCCGCCTATGCCGTATGAGGTGTGTCCTTTCATAGGCTCATTCCACATGACTTTTCCCGTCAACTTTTCCTCCAGCCGTTTGAAGTCAGGATCCACACGTTCCTCAGGCTTTCACCGCCTCTTTTCCCAGCATGGCGGCGTATTCATCGCAAATACGCCAGATATCACCAGCACCCATGGTAATCACAAGATCTCCAGGCTCCACCAGCGCCTTCATGGCGGCTATGAGTCGTTTCTTGTCTTCTACCCAGTAGACATTTTCATGCCCCATGGATTTGGCCATGTTGGTAATAAGCTCTCCTGTAACGCCGGCCAAGGGTTCCTCCCTGGCCGGGTAAACATCTGTCACAATGAGGACATCGCTGATGAGAAAAGACCGGGCGAAATCCTCGTAAAAGTTCTGGGTCCGGCTGTAAAGGTGTGGCTGAAAAACGGTCACCAGTCTGCGATCCCACCCGTTTTTTATCGCTCTAAGTGTGGCGGAGACTTCCGTGGGGTGGTGGGCATAGTCGTCCACTATCATCACATCGTCAAAGACACCCTTGATCTCAAACCGCCGCTTCACGCCGCTGAACTGTTTCAGGCCGTTACTGATGGTGTCAAAATCGATTTCCATCTCCATTCCCAGGGCGATGACTGCCAGGGCGTTCTTTATGTTGTGGGCACCAGGAACGATCAGCTCCACTTCTCCCAACTCTTCCTCTCGGTGTTTCGCGACAAAAGTTGAGCGGACCTCCCGATAAACACGACTATCAGCCTGGAACTCCGCATCCCCTGAAAAACCATAGGTAATCACGGGTCGGCTGATGTCCGGGAGGATCCGCTTTACCATAGGCTCATCCACACACGCCACAACAGCACCATAAAAGGGTGTGGCGTTCGCGTACTGCGCGAAGGCGTTGAGCAAATCCTGTTCCGAATCGTAGCAGTCCATATGATCTGAATCAATATTTGTAATGATGGCATAAGTGGGCGTTAGCTGTAGAAAACTTTTGTCGAACTCGTCGGCTTCCACTACGATGACGTCACCTTGGCCCAGCAAGGCGTTCACATCCAGGCTTTTCACCACGCCGCCTACCACCAGGGTAGGGTCCATCCCCGCTTCTGTCAGCACTGAACCCATCATGGAGGTGGTGGTTGTCTTTCCGTGGGTGCCGCTTATTGCCACGGAAGTCTGTTTCAGTTTCAGTAGCTCGCCCAGCATCTCCGCCCGCCGAATGATAGGGATAAGTTTCTTTTTAGCCCTCTTAAGTTCGGGATTGTCCGCCTGCACCGCGGAGGAATAGACCAGCACATCGGAATCGTTCACATTCCCCGGCTTGTGACCCTCGTGGATCACAGCCCCGTGTTTCTGGAGGTTTTTGGTGATGTCTGTGGTCTTCATGTCAGAGCCCGTCACCTCAAAACCGAGATTGATGAGGAGCTCGGCAATACCGCTCATGCCGATGCCGCCGATCCCCACAAAATGAACTTTTTTGACTTTCCCAAGCATTACGCTTCTGCTATAACCTCGATTTCATTGACGATCAGATCGATAGCTTCCGGCTTCGCAACGGACCGGGCCGCCGATGCCATCCTGGAAAGTACCTGACTGTCACCCATCAATTGTTTCACCTCATCGGCTAGGCGCTCGCCCGTAAACTCTTTCTGATGCACCACCATGGCCGCCCCTGATGCCCGGAGGCTTTCTGCATTCATGGACTGGTGATCGCCAGCCGCACCTGCAAAAGGGACTAAGAGGGACGGCTTGCCGCAGGCGGCAATCTCCGCCAGGGCCAGAGCACCAGCTCTGGAGATGATCAGATCTGCCGCTGCATAAAAAGCGCCCATATCATCCACAAACGGCATCACTTTCACTCTGCCGGTCTCGTGCTTCCGGTAGGTCTCAAGATGCAAGTCGCCAGTCTGCCAAAGGATCTGCACGTCTTTCAAATCGTTGAGAGCCTTCTCCAAGGCTTTGTTCAACACCAGGGCACCTTGGCTGCCGCCCAGAAGGGCCAACACTGGTAAGTCTTCCTTCAGGCCGTATGCGTGCAAAGCTTTTTTCCTGTCACCGTTCATAATCTCCTCCCTAACAGGGTTACCGGTGACGACACCACTTTTTTTTTAAGGTGACGCCGGGCATCTTCATAACTAAGGCAGACACGAGTCACTCTAGAGGAGAGCCATCGTGTTGTTATGCCAGGATAGGAATTCTGTTCATGAATGACCGTTGGTATCCCTCTGTGAATGGCCGCTAGGAGTGGTAGTCCGCTGGCGTAACCGCCGGTACCGATGACAGCCACAGGAGAGAGTTTCTTAATCAACCGCCGGGATTTGAGATAAGCAGCGGCGAACCTGAAAGGAAAGAGGAGATTCCTGAAAAGGGCTCTCAAGGAAATGCCTCTCATAAATCCCCTGATGGTGAGCAGTGTATGGCTATAGTTCCGTTCCGGGAGAATTTTGGACTCCAGTCCGAACTTGGAGCCAACGAAATGGATAGTGGCAAATGGAAACCGTTTTTTCAATGCATCCCCAATGGCCAGTGCTGGGAAGAGGTGGCCACCGGTGCCGCCGCCGGCGATGATGAAACTTTTCCTTGACTCAGGCAAAACGGATCCTCGCTTCCGATCTTCTTCTCACCGTCCGCCTAGCCATTGATATATTCAGCAGGACCCCTACGGAGAGGAGATTCGTCAACAGGCCACTGCCGCCAAAACTTATGAACGGAATGGGGAGCCCGGTGGTGGGGACGATCCCCGTCACTACCGCCGAATTTATGAAGGCATACGTCACGATCTGGACCGACAGACCGATGCCCAGCATGATGCCGAACACATCCGTACACCCTTTGGAAATCTTCAGCGCCCTGTGGAAAATAGCCAGGTAGAGCGTAATGAGGACAAAAATACCGGCGAAGCCGATCTCTTCACCCATAATAGCCAGAATAAAATCAGTGTGAGGTGCCGGGAGGAAAAGGTTCTTGCCTGTACTGGCGCCCAGGCCAACGCCTATCATTCCACCATTGCCGAGGCTGATGATCGACTGCTGGAGCTGGTAACTGGCGTCGGAAAAATCGAATATCCCCTTTAAGTAGAAAATCAATCTCTTAAACCTGTATGGTTCGGCGATCATAACAGGTATAAGGATTGTCATCCCCACGCCACAGGTGGCTAGCATGTGGATCAGCCTGGCCCTGCCGATGAAAAGCATGATCATAACAATGAGACCGATCATAATTGCCGTACTGTAGTCCGGTTGAATAATGATAAGTGCCATGACAATCCCTGTCATGATGACGGGAGGGAGGAAGCCGTTAACATAGTCACCGATTCCGTCCCGTTTTTTATCGATATATGTTGCCAGGTATATGATAGTGGCGAACCGGGCTAGGTCCGATGTCTGAATTCGAAGCGGTCCCAGGTAGAGCCACCGGGCCGGTGAATGGTTTCCCGCTATGAGGAACATCACCTTGGTAACGATCAATAGCACAATGCTCACAATAAAGAGGAGTGCAGCGATCCGCTTCAGCAGGCGATAATCTATGAACATGGCAGCCACCATGACAGCTAGCCCCATAAAAACACGTAAAAGGTGCCGCCGGAAATAGAAGGTGCCGCTGCCGAATTTGTCCAGGGAAATGTCTGAACTGGAACTAAAGACCATTACCGCCCCAATCGCAAGAAGTATCATGGTGATGATGAGGAGCGGTCTATCGTATTTTTCTGAGGACACCTCTATGGGCATGTCACAACCTCATCACCTCTTCACGGAACGTGTTGCCCCGTTGTTCAAAATTGTTAAACATGTCGAAACTGGTACAGCCGGGGGAGAGGAGAATTACATCTCCCGCTTTACTGTTCTGGTAGGCCAGGGAAACGGCGGAAGCCATTGAGTGAGCTCGTAGGAAGGGAGGGTTGTTGGAGAGGGTCTTCTCGATGCGCTCCGCCGCTTCACCCAGCGTTATTACCAGTTTTACCCCGCCCGCGAGGTAGGGGATCAGTTCATCGAAATCAGCGCCTTTGTCACGCCCCCCGAGAATCAGAACAACGGGGGCGGTGAACGACTGCAGGGCTACCTTCACTGATTCGATGTTGGTGGCCTTGGAATCGTTATAGAAAGTGACACCATCTAGGGTCTTAAGTTTCTCCAGGCGGTGTGGAACTCCGCTAAATGTTTTCATTACCTGCTTGATGGCGTCTTTACTCACGTTCAGGATTTCAGCCGCCGTAGCCGCCGCCAGGAAATTGGCCACGTTGTGAGTGCCCGGTAGGGAGATCTCATTCAGGTAGATGAATGGTTCACGGGATTCGTCATAAATCTTGGTTTCGTTCAGACAGAACCGGAGACCGCCTGAAGAACCTGCGCTGAACGGCGCTGGTTCAGCATCCGTTTTCAGAATCTCACAGAGAAACTGATCGTCCAGGTTGTAAACCACATGATCCTCCCCCGTCATATTTTCTACCACCCGCATTTTTGCTTCTACATAATCGTTCATGGAACCGTATCGGTCCAAGTGGTCGGGGGAGAGGTTGAGGATCACCGCCACGTCAGGCTTGAAATGGTGGATCTGTTCCATCTGGAACGAACTTACTTCTAAGACGTGAACGGCATTTCTTGGCTCACTATCCAGATTCTCCAAAACCACTTTGGCAAAGGGGGTCCCTATGTTGCCACTCTCAAAAGTTGTGAGGCCTCCCTGGCGGCACATTTCTGCCAGAATAGATGTAGTGGTTGTTTTCCCGTTTGAACCTGTGACGGCGGTTATAGGGGTGGCAGTGAACCAGCTGGCGAGTTCAATCTCGCTCACTAATGGGATCCCGGAAGTTTTTGCCCGGTTTACCACTTCTGAATCCTGCGGTACGCCCGGAGATACCACAATGAGATCGTTCTCAGTCACCTTTTCAGAATGACCACCCGTTTCAAACGGCACACCAATTGTTTTCAGTTCACCGACATCAATCTTTTCATTTGCTTCACTAACAAACACATTCGCGCCCAGCTTAGTCAGCAGTTTCGCCGCCGCCAGCCCACTCCGGGCTGCGCCGATGACCGCAACAGACCTGCCATTGAGATCCATGGTTTTCCTGTTGCTGATATCCATCATCGAATCTTGAATGTACTGAATGTCATCAGAGCAAAGAGTATCCCAATTATCCAGAATCGGATAACAACCTGCGTCTCTTTCCATCCTTTCAACTCAAAGTGATGGTGTACCGGCGCCATGAGAAAGAACCGTTTTGTCTCGCCCGTTCTACTCTTTGACCATCGGAAGTAGCCCAACTGAATCATGACTGAAATGGCCTCCCAGACAAAGACACCGCCCAGAATCACCAGGAGGAGCTCCTTTTTCAACAGGATGGCCAAGGTCCCCAGCGCCGCCCCGGTAGAGAGGGCGCCTGTGTCGCCCATAAAGACTTGCGCCGGCGGAGCATTGAACCAGAGAAAGCCGAGACAGGCACCGCCCAGCGCCGCGGCGAAAATGGTCAGTTCCCCAGCTTTAGGAAGGTATATAATGTTAAGATAGCTACTGAAATCGACTCGGCCAGAGATGTAGGAAATTGCCGCCAGGGCGAGGGCACAGATGGCCAGAAGTCCCGCCGCCAGCCCGTCCAGCCCGTCCGTGAGATTTACTGCATTGGAGCTGGCCGTCAGCACCAGTGTCACCCACGGAATGTAGAGAACGCCGAAAGGTATCTCCAGATTCTTAAAGAAAGGTACAGAGGTGACTGGGCCGATTTCCCTGAACTCTGCCCCAAAGTAGAGCCACCCGCCGATGACGAGCCCCAGGCCTATCTGTCCGGCGAATTTGTACCTTGCCACCAGCCCCTCTTTTGACTTTTGCATCGTCTTAAGATAATCGTCGAGGAATCCAAAGAGGCCCATCCAGATGGTGGCAAGCAGAATGATATGGATATAGCTGTTCAGCAGATTGGCCCAAAGGAGGGTGGGGAGAATCACTGCCACAAGGATAATGATTCCCCCCATTGTTGGCGTGCCCTTCTTTGTTTGATGTGTTTTAGGTCCTCTTTCGCCTATGGTCTCTAGCACCTGACTCGACTGGAGCTTCCGGATGATCCACGGGCCTACTACAAAACTGATGATTAGAGCGGTGATGGCAGCCCCCGCTGCCCGGAATGTGATGTACTGAAAAATGTTTAGTACAGACAGTTGGTCCCTGAGCGGGTAGAGAATGTGGTAGAACATCAGTTTCCGAACACCTGTTTGATCACCGATTCAAGCTCCATCCCCCGGGATGCTTTGAACAGTGCCACATCGCCTTCGATCACTGTATCTTTCAACGCCTCTGCCAGTGAATCTTTATCGTCAAAATGTTCAGCCTCGATGCCGTTGGCCGCTTCGGCGGCAGCGGCCGACTCCGGTCCGTAACACATGAACTGGTCCACACCCCTCTCTGAGGCGGCCTGCCCTACCTGGCGGTGATGATCTTTGCTGGCGACTCCCAGCTCAAGCATATCACCAAAAATGAAGTGTCTTTTTCCTGTAACGGGAATATCAAAGAGATAGTCCAGGGCAGCCAAGGTAGAAATGAGATTGGCATTGTATGTGTCGTCAATAACGATGACACCGTTCCGCTTCTCCATCCGGCATCGGCCCGCCACTGCCGAAAAGGTAGCTACCTGGTGTTGGATGTCTTCCCATGGTATCCCGAGTGTGGAAGAGGCGGCAGACGCCGCCAGCACATTCTTTGCAAAAGTCTGATTGGCAGAACCGGTAGGCAGTTTCTCACCATTAACAATAAGTGTAATAAGGCCTTTATTGTTCCGGCTCATGTCACCGCTGAAGTTGCACTCGGGGTTAAACCCGTAAGTGACTTTCTCAGCCGGAGTGGTCAAACCTTTCAGGAGTTCATCATCGGAGTTTATAAATGCGATGCCGTTTTCCGGCAAGGCTTCAAAAAGTTCACCTTTGGTTTCCCTGACCGCCTCTACGGAGCCGAAGCTGGAGAGGTGGGCTGGGGCGATATTGGTAATTAATCCGTGCCGAGGTAGGGACAGACTACAGAGATATCCAATATCGCCCCGGTGATTGGCTCCCATTTCAAGGAAGGATTGGGAATGGAGGGAGTCTAGCTCGAGTAAGGTGAGGGGTAACCCTAGATGGGTATTATAGTTCCCGCGAGTCCCATGCACTACGTGCCTCACAGAAAAGATGTGTATCAAAAGGTCTTTCGTTGTCGTTTTGCCGTTTGAGCCGGTGATGCCAGTAACTTCCACACTGTGTGATCTCCGCCAAGTTGTTGCCAGCTGAGAAACGGTTGCGGCTGGATCATCTACCACGATCTGTGGAAAGTCCACACCGTCATCGCGTTCAGAAACGAGAGCAGCCGAGCATTGGGCACCAGATGCCTGGGGGAGAAACTGGTGACCGTCCACCCGCTCTCCTACCATAGCGATGAAGAGATCCCCTGGCCGTGCTTCACGGCTGTCAAGCGTGACTCCAGTGATCTTGGCTTCAGGCTGCTGGCTTGTGATCTCATAAAAAAGTTTCATGAATCTTTCCGGGTCAGGCAGATCAATTCTCATCTCCGGCCAGTTCCTTTACTATCTGTTTTACTGTTTCTACATCTGAATGGTGCATTCGTTCCGCCCCGGTGATCTGATAGTCTTCCCGCCCTTTGCCGACGATGACTAGGATGTCCTCGGGCTTTAGCCACGCCACAGCCTCCCGGATCGCCTCCCCACGGTCGGTGTGAAAACTGTGACTCTCTTTTTTAAACCCTCTTGCAATATCCTTATTAATAGTGTCGATAGATTCTGTTCTGGGATTGTCAGGAGCCACGTAGATCTTGTCGGCGTAAGCTTCGGCTTCGGCTGCCATGAGGGGACGTTTTTCCTGGTCCCTGTCACCGCCGCAGCCAAAAATAACGCCCAGCCTATTCCCGCGAGGTAGGAGTGTCTTGAGTGAAGAAAAAAGTTTATTGTATGCGTCCGGGGTGTGGGCATAGTCCACAATAACAATGGCGCCGTTGTGGCTCTTCATACGTTCTACACGCCCCGGGACAGTCACTAGGGACTGGACACCGGACTCTATGGCATCAACCGGTACTTCCAAAACGGTGGCCGTCGCCACTGCCGCCAGAATGTTGTGGAGGTTATAGGAGCCCATTAGGGGAGAGGAGATATGGATTGTTTCACCGCCAGTTTCAACGGTGCCTGAGATTCCGTCAATGGACATGCCCCAGTCAGAGAATATTACATCTGCGTCCGCCTCCATGGCGTAAGTAATCACCCGGGCGTCCGTCACCTTTTCCAATTCCGCCGACTTCGGATCATCGGTGTTCAAAACGGCACATTTATCAGAGGAAAGCATGGCAAACAGCCTGCTCTTCGCCTGGAAGTAGTTGTCCATACTTTTGTGGAAATCGAGATGGTCCTGAGAAAAATTGGTAAACACCGCCATGTCAAAAGACACGTCCGCCACTCGGTCCAGCTCCAGGGCGTGAGAAGAAACTTCAATAACAGAATGAGTTAGGCCGCCGTCAACAAAAAGGGCCAGCGTACGCTGGAGGTCCAGGCTGTCCGGTGTGGTGAGACCAGTGTGCGCTTCCATTCCCGGTGCCGCCACGCCCAGGGTTCCCATCATGCCGCTCTTTATGTCCGCTGCTTTCAGAATGGAATCGATAATATATCCAGTAGTTGTTTTACCGTTGGTACCGGTAATGCCCACCGTGGTCAGTTTTTCGGAAGGGTGGCCATGTAGATTGGCGGCAATGGCTGAAAGTGCCTTTCGGACATTCTTAACCCGAACTGTGGGTGTCTTCACATTGTCAAGTAAATCGTCAGCTTTCGTTCCGCCGTTTGAAATAATGAGGGCGGCGCCGTGAGCGATAGCGTTTTGCACATAATCGAGGCCGTTGACAATGTATCCTTCCACAGCCACAAAAGCTGAGCCGGGCCAGACGTGACGGGAGTCAGCCGTCACAGAATTGATGGGGATCTCCACCGATGACGGCTGAACCACATCGACCCCATCCAATAATGTGCGTACCGCAACCATCAGTTCAATCCTATGGTACAGGATGACGTCTCTTTCACCAGCAATCCTGGTGTTGGACTTTGCCACACCACGGTCCCGGAACCCTTAGGCTTAACTTTCAAACCGGCTTGTCTCAGCATGGATGTGGCATTTCTTAAGCTCCTGCCCCGGACGTCCGGCACTGCCACCCAGCCGTCTTTCGGCGTGGCGGCTGTTGTAATGAGTGTAATGGGCGTGGGAGAAGAGTCACCTTCTTTTTCAGGGGCCAGTTCATTCAACACACTTGCCATCACTCCCCTTTTTTGTTTCACAGGCTTATGGACCAGTATTGAATCGTCTGCCTGCACAATCCGCTTCATGACAGCCTGAAAGACAGGTGCGGACGTTTCACCGCCCCAATGAAGGCCGTTCTTCGGCTCATCTAGGATAATGACCGCTACCATTTTCGGATCGTGGGCGGGGAAGAAACCTGCAAATGAGGTGATAAACCGATTGTTGGAATATCCTCCATCCACGTATTTTTTGGCCGTACCCGTTTTTCCGGCAACGTTCCAGCCGGGCAGGTTTGCTTTTGTTCCTGTCCCCTTGGAGACCACCAGCTCCAGCATATCGGTCAGTTCATCCATCACTTTCTTTGAGGCGACCCGCCTGATGACCCGAGGCTCGGTCTCATAACTGACAGTGCCCGAAGGGTGGATAATTTTTTCAACGATCTGGGGCTTCATGAGAAGACCGCCATTAGCCACAGCGCCATAGGCCAGTGCCAGTTGAAGGGTGGTGACAGACACCTCATAACCGATGGAGATTTCAGCGATGGAAATACCACTCCAATCTTTTGTCTGCTTGAAGACTCCCTTCGCTTCACCAGGAAAGGAGATGCCTGAAAAAGAACCAAATCCGAACTTCCGGCCGATGGAGTAAAGGTTCTTGGGGCCGATGCGTTCAGCGATCTTCACTGTTCCCACATTGCTGGAATTCTGGATAATCTGAGGGAATGTGAGAAGACTAAACTTTTCCCAATCCTTGATGACGAGCCCGTGGAAATTGTATGAGCCATTGCCACAGTTGAATTCTTCGTGTTTGCCTACGGAGTTGTAGCTCAGGGCCGCAGTGGCGGGAACCACCTTAAATGTGGATCCCGGCTCGAACTGGTCTGTCACCGCCCGGTTGCGGTATGTCTCTCGGGGATGTGTAGCAGGGCCGTTTGGATCAAAGTCCGGCAACGATGCCATGGCGAGCACCTTCCCTGTCCGCGGTTCCAGTATAACGCCAATTGCGCCTTTGGCGTTAGTCTTTGTAACACGCTTCTGTAACTCATCCTGAAGGATGGCCTGGTACTGGAGATCAATGGTGAGATAGACATCGGAGCCGTCCACCGTCGACAAGCGGGGATAGGCGCTATTGCGCCTGCTGCGTCCCTTACCATCTCTCTGGAGAACTATCCAACCGTTCTTGCCGCTGAGGGTCTTGTCAAACTGTTTCTCTATACCCTCAATACCCATATTATCCACATTTGTAAAGCCGATGATTTGTGAAGCGATGTTTTGGTGGGGGTATAACCGGTAGCCGTGCCTGCCCACCACAAGACCCCGATCTTCCAGTTCCAGCAGGGGCAGGGCCACTTCGGTGCGAAGGTTCCTTTCCAGGAAAACGTATGGGGCCGACTCACTGAATTTTGATTCGTAATATTTCCGGGACCGACCGGTGGCATCAGTGAATGCACTTATGAGCTGCTCCCGGTTTTCAACTTCTTTCGGATGGATTCCGAAAGAGTAGTGAATAACATTGGTGCCCAGATCGAGACCGCGCCTGTCTTTTATAGAACCTCTAACCGCAGAAAGCAGCACTTTGTTGCCACCTTGCTGATCACTCCGGGCGCTGAGATCATGGGCGCGGATCACTTGAATGTAGAAGAAGCGCATGGTGAGGCCGGCCCACACCAGTATCATGACACTGGAGAGAAAGAGGATTCGAGGCCGTAACTTGGAGAATGATTTGGTCATTTCGCCCCGCTTCTATCACTGAAATCTCTTGGCTCGATAAAGACAACCAGCGTCTCCGGAACCGGCGTCACCAGGTTCAACTCCTTTTCCGCGATAGAGGTTATCCTGTCCGCCCGCATGAGCCGGGCGATATTGCCGCCCAGACGTTTGTTGTCTTCCAGCAGCACCTCTTTCGTCTTCCTCAGTCCCGCATTGCCTTTCTCTGTGAGAATGATCTCATTGTACACCCAGAGATAGATCAGAAGCCCTGTCACAGATAACAGTGACACGGCCAGGAAGAGGATGGAGTTGATGAATTCTTTTTGTTTGCGGGAGGTTCTGCGGCGGTGTTTCGCTCTCTGCCTTGCCACTAGATTTTCTCCGCCGCCCGAAGCCGCGCGCTTCTGGCACGGCTGTTTTCTGAAGTTTCTTCCTCTGTGGGGCGGACCACACGACGTGTCAAAACTTTGAGGGTAGGAGTGATGCCGCACCGGCACTCCGGAAACTCTGAGGGACAGACACACCCTTTCTCCAGCTTGCGAAAAGTCTGTTTTACCATCCTGTCTTCCAGTGAGTGATAAGAAATAATGACAATCCGGCCGCCGGTTTTCAGGTAACCTGCGAATGCGTCCAGAAATCTTTCGAGGCACCCCAGTTCACCATTCACAGCGATGCGGAGCGCCTGGAAGACGCGGGAGAGGGTCTTGGTGACGGTATGGTCGCTAACGACTCTCTTTATAATATGTGTCAGATCAGACGTCGTCTCTACCGGATTTGAATCCCTCACCTTTGCGATTGCATTGGAAATGGCGGAAGCGCGCCGCTCCTCGCCGGTCTCTTTGAACAGTTTTTTCAGCTCTGAAACAGGCCATCTGTTAACAATGTGCCGGGCGGTGGTGGAACCGCTTCCATCAAAGCGCATGTCCAAAGGCCCTTCCGTGCGGTAGGCAAAACCTCGGGCCGGTGTGTCCAGCTGGTAAGATGATATGCCTAGGTCTAACAGCATACCGTCCAGTTTTTGAATTTTGAGGGAGGAGAGGTGTTGAGGGAAAGTATCGTAGGGCGCTTGGAGGAGGTGACAGGAGGGCGACAGCAATTTTTCACAGTGTCTGACGGCTTCCTTATCACCATCAAACCCGACTAGGCACCCTTTGGGAGAAAGTTGACTCTGGACCGCCGACGCGTGCCCGCCGAGACCCACAGTTCCGTCCAGGTAAATACCGTCCGGCTTTACCGCGAGGTAGGAGAGAACTTCTTCTTTCAGAACCGATATATGATGTTTTTTTGCAGCGTCCCATTCTGAAGTCACAGGCTAAAGGATTACTTTATCTGCCAGGTCGTCAAAATCTTCTGGGGAAAGATCTTGTATTTTTTCCAGATCATCAGGATTCCAGATCTCAATCTTGTTCACAACACCAATGATTCTCACGTCCCGGTCCAGGTTGGCGTACTCTTTCAGAAACTGGGTGATTTGGATGCGGCCCTGCCCGTCCAGCTTGACTGTGGCAGCATAACGGGTGAGGGAGCGGACAAAAAGACGGTTGCGCTGGGATGTGGCTGACAATTCCCTGAGACCGGCTTCCACTCGCTTCTGCCACTCCACCAGGGGATACGCCACAACGCAACGGTCCATCCCTTTTGTAATGACAAAACTTCCGTCATTGTCGGGGGAAAGGGCCGATCTGAATTTTGACGGAATGTTTAACCGCCCCTTTGAATCCAGGGTATAGTTGAATTCCCCGGTGAAGGTGTTTTCTGTAATTGTCATACTCGAGAATTATGGGATTATTACCCACTTCTACCCATAATGTTAGCTTAGTACCCCACCAATGTCAAGATAAATCTTCCGCCTCTTACATGGTTTTTTGAAAGGAGAACTTTAAGGGGGAGTTAGGGTGCTACCGGGGTGTGTAGCTGCGGATGGTAAGCTGTTTGCTCTGACCGTCGAATATGACATCAGTGGGATGAGGCACATCCTGGAGAGAAACTGATGTTCCGTTCAGAAAGACGGAGACATCGGTGGCTCGCTCAAACCGCAGATAAAGATATTCGTTGAAATCCAGTGTAACTTCGCTACCCGCGAGCAGACTGGCGGAGGTGATGTTGCCTGAATAGTCCGATTCAAACTCGTACCAGGTTTCACTGGTGGAAGAAAGAGCAAGCTTGTACGGTGCCTCTAGGTTCAGTTTCTGATCCAAATCGGACGGTATAAAATTGGCGTTAAGTTCCTGATCTGTAATCTTAGGCGCCACAGCCAGAGGTGCTTCCGTAGAACTTTCCGCTAGTTCAGGTTCGTCAACAGTAATTTGCTTCACTACCCACACACCAAAGAAAACAACGAGGATCAGAACTGTAACTTTCACAATAGACAAGGTCATGCTGTTCATGGTAACAGGCATGAGCGATTTTTCCAGACTGTCCTTAGAAAACTCTTCACTCTCTTCATTTTCTTCGCTGGGCTGCTGGTCGTCGACGGGTGTCTTCTTGTCCATGAGGTGATCCAACTGCTGAAGAGCCTCCTCGGTCTCGGCACCGATCTCAACAACGTAAGATTTCAAAAAGAGGCGAACGTAAATGTAGGGCAGAAACGAAAAATCGCCCGACTCCATAGCCTCCAGATATTCCAGGTTGATCTTGGTGCGGGTGGAGACTTCATTGAGCTCAATGTCCCTTTCGACCCTGAGCTTTTTCAGTTCCTCAAAAAAGGGTGCAGGTTCCTGAATTTCGTTCACCATAAGCTGGTGATTTTAAGCGATCTCCCTGTCGGAAACAAACCAAATGTCGACGGGAAACTGTTGTTTGAACTTCTCAGACCGGACCAGCTGAACAAACCGTGCCACTGGGAAGCCTACCACATTGTGGTAGCAGCCGTTCACTTTTTCCACGAAGCAGGCAGACCCGTCTTGGATGCCGTAGGCGCCGGCCTTGTCCAGTGGGGAGCCGGAGGCCACATACCTGCTTATGAGCGCCTCCTCCAGCTCAAAAAAGGTCACTTCGGTGGACTCTACAAAAGACGCTTCAACACCGCTGGACTTCAGCACCAAAGCAACGCCGGTGTAAACGGTGTGTGTCCTTGCCGACAGTGCTCTGAGCATCTCTGTTGCCTCGGATGAATCTATTGGTTTGCCAAGGATTTTTCCCTCCAGCGCCACAATAGTGTCGGCACCCACGACAATTTCTTCCGGGTGGTCCGCGGCCACGTCTCTCGCCTTCTCGAGGGCCCACAGATTCGCCATCTCTGGTGGCGCCATACCGTTGTCATAATTCTCTTCTATAGAGCTGGGGATGATCTCAAAAGGGATCTCCAGCCGATCCAGCAGATCCTTGCGGCGGGGTGAGGTGGAGGCGAGAATGAACTGAGTCATTTCAGCGGTATTTGGCTGCTTTGTTAATGTGGGTTGTTTCGTCTTCGCCATCGATGGTGGTCACTTTCAGCTGGTAGAGGTAGACACCGTTGGCGATGAGGTCACCGTACTGGTCCCGACCGTCCCAGTCGATGTGGGCATAGCCGTAGAAAGATTCCAGCGGTTCCAGCTGGGCCACCAGTTCACCAGCCAGAGTGAAGATCTTGATCTCCGCAAAGACTTCCCGGTTCACCTCAAAGCCGAACTGAGTTTTGTCGCTGAACGGGTTGGGGTAGTTGAAAACGTTCGTGAGTTTAAGTTCTTCATCAAGGGTGACCCGGAAGGTGACGGTCTCCCTGGAAGCGTTGTTGGCATTATCCCACGCCTCCGCAGTCACTGTTGTTTCGCCCGGGGGGGCGTTTGCGAGCGGAAATTTCACCGAACCACTGGTATGACTTCCTTCATCGTAAACAAAGCCGTTAGTGAGGTCCACCGCGTCCATTTCCTGTTCGCCGTTCCAGAGGCGGATGCCGTGGCCAATCTCACCTGTTACATTGATCCCCAGCGGGTCCGACAGGGTGACAATCAGATCCTCATTTCCCGGTATGTTGTCGCCCGTCTCAACTGTGCGACTTTCCATTCCAAAGGAGACGAGTGGACCATCCTGATCTACCGGATTTTCTGTACCCCCTTTGAAAATGAGCCCTTCCTTCAGGCCGAGGCCCTCCCACAGGCCGTTGCTCTTCGGGCCGTATAAATAGACGGAAAGTCTGCCTCCTGTGGCAGCGGTGCTGATATCCTTGGGGAGGATGAAGGTGCCGTTGAAAGCGCCGCCGGAAAAAGAGAGATGTCCCCGGAACAGCGTGTTGCCAGGAAGGGTATAGGAAACATCCTCAGAATAGTTGTCCAACTCATAATGCCGTGTTACCTGCCGCTGGGCGTCGTTTACAGTAATAAACCCTTCGCCTGCACCGGGGGCTTCACCCGAAACCGTTCCGGCGTAACTTCCTGTCTGTAGAGCAACAAGGGTATCCGGCATCACGGAAGTTACTTCAGCGGACTTGGATGGCAGGGCCACTTTCAACCCCGGATCGCCCAGCAGGTGAAACATTTCAGAGCCCCGGGAGCCGTCCTTGATGCTATTGTAGATAACGCCCAGGGATAGGTCCGTTACGGTGGTGTCGGGGAAGAAAGCGCCGAAAAGTTTCAGGATAAAACTTCTGTTAGCTGAGAATGTGATAAGTCCGTTGGTGGAGATGACAGCCACACCACCATTGGCCGGTGCTCGGAGGATCTCCTCGCTCATGGCGCTCCCTTCAACATTGTCGTACCTGCCCCAGCTGCAGGTGGCCGCCAGCCAGATGGGGAGGCGGTCTCCCGTTTGGATGGACGCCATATCACCCCGAGCAGAGGAAAGAAGCCCCTCCTGTGCCCACTGGTAGGCCGAGCCGTGCCCGATGTAATTCAAAAGGACTGTCCCCTCATGGAGTAGATCAAAGAGCGCTTCGGAAGCACCGGGCTTGGTGACGCCGTACTGAGAACCGTCATTGATTTCTGGATAATCTTCCATGTAAATTTTGCGCACCTCCAGGGCCCGAGGGATCATCCCTGACAGTTCTTCGCTATTTTTCGTATGGGATAGTTCCAGGGCGCCGAAGTTGGGCCGGGCAAAGTCATCGGCGATGAGTGTTACCCGCCTGCGCCAGAGGCCTATCTCCGGCTCCGATTCGTATCCTATGATCTTGTCCACCATCACCTCCGCTTCATAAAGCGATCCGGCGGGGAGGCGCCCTATGGCCATCTCCGGCGTCATGCCGTCCAAATATGCGAACCGGTCATCGGCTGAAGTGACACCGTTGGAGCCGGACTGGAATGTGGGTACAAAGTTGGTGGCGCTGCCAGTAATGTTCCGGTAGTCATAATCGCCGTCGCCTAAAAGTAAAACATAAGAGGGAAAACCACTCCCTGAGGAAGCGGTCCAGTTCTCCTTGACCCATTTAAGGAACAGTCTGATGGCCCGGGGGTCCGTAACGCCGCCTGAAAATTCATCATACACGGACTGGAGGGTCGCTAGGGTGGAGGTTCCACGGTGCTCTTTCAGCTTCTCCGCAGAGGTGAGAAACTCCTCCGGCACAATGATGATATGGTCCATGCCGGATAGTGATGTGCGGAGTGTGGAGAAGCTCTGGTCATCAATTTTCACCACCCCTGTCACATCCAATGTTTCGGTCTTGTTGTATACAATGAACCGCTCAGTTCCGGCTGATGAGAGTGTTTTTTCGAAATAGCCCCTGTTTCCGCTCAGCACCACATCCTGATCAGCGGGCGAGTGAACGTCTGTAATGTCCCAGACAGCAATGTCCGAGTTCACTTGGCTCACCATGAACCTAACCATGGCCAGATTCGCCGGCGCCCAGAATTCGAATTGAGTACCTTCCCAGATCAGATCACTTCCGTACCGTACCGTGATATAATCGAGAAAAACTTTGGAGAGGCCATCGGTGGTGGTGTTACTAAATAGGAGAAAATTGGAACCGTGGGTAAAGAGCGATTCATCCAGGTCCAGAGAGGCGTTCTTGGTGGTCATGCCGGCCCAGGCTAATGTTTTCAAAAGGGTATCGGCCACGCTGCGCTGGTGGATCTCAAGAAGGTGGGCCGGGAACCCTTCGGCTCCTGAAGAGGTGCCGCCGAATAGGTAAATGTCCGCTGTGGCGGTGATCTCCAGTCGCGGGTGGTGCAGTTGTATGGGCGCCGATAGTGTTTGCTGCCGCGTCACACCGGGTCCTACCCATAGCAGACCCGATTCAAAGGGGTTCACTTCATCGCTTTCTGCATGGCTGTAAGCGGTACCGTATTCGATGACCACAGGTTCGCTGAACTCATCGTCCACCGTCTCGATCCGCTTGCCGCGGATATCCACGTCCTGGGGGATATTGAGCCAGTAAACATTCAGATCGGTGTAGGGGTTCTGGTTGTAGGTGACGGTCCTGTTCTCCAAAGTATCGAAACCCCGGGGACCACGACCGTAGAATACCACCTCGTCAGCCTCGTGGATTGTTCCGTCACCGCCGCCGTCAATATGGACGGCCACTTCCGTCAAGTTGTTCGGCACCGGCTGAGCGACCAAATCTTCCAACGGCCTGCCGCCCCGGGGGTTGGTAAACATCCGGAGAGCGTCAGGAATCACAGTCGCAATATTCATTCCCGCTTCGGAGAGGGCTGTACCGGTGATGCCGTAAATCCCGTCAGCAGGAACTGTAATCTTATACCAGTCGCCGGTGAGGTCAGTGGTCCTGTCTAGGCGGCGGGCGGGTATTTTTCTAGCCACCCACGATTTCGCCCCTTTCCAGTTGAGGATCCGGTAGCGGTAGAGAAGTTCTTCAGACCGTGCTAGTACCGGCGTGTTTTGACCATTACCGGAAAAGTGGATCGTCACCTCCAACTCCAGAGCTGCCGTTGAGGCATTGTTGGAGGTGGTAGGGGATAGCTGCAAAATTCCCACATCCAGATTACGGTATCGCTCCAACCGCTCCCAACGGCCGTAACCGGCAGCTGATGAGAAATATGGACTCACATTCGGTTGATCGGAGAGGGGTGTGGTCCGGATAGGGGTGATTGATAGCCTGGGCAGTGAAGCGGAGGGGAGGCCCACGGTAAAAAACTGATCCTCCAGCTCGTAACCTTTGGACGGATCGGTAAAGGTGACCCGAAACTTCAAAATAGAAGTGGTATTTTCCAGGACAAGTGGGTGCTGGCCGAACAGAGTGCCGCAGATGAGTGCGACGGTAGTGATGAGTATCCCGCGAGAGATTGTTGAATTCACTGTATCAAAGCCACCCTGAGAGGGGCGAATGAAATTGAAATTTCGCACCGGTGCCCGTAATTTCCAACGGCATCTTAGACGAGCCAACACCACCTTTTTTGACTGAACCACCACTGGAAAGGCAGTCTGAACAGTATGACAACGAGCAGAAAACCGAAGGATCTTGACATGATGCAGGCGGTATACGCCTCCTTCGCTGAAAAAGTTGCCGTCAGCCGGGAGTTTCTGGATCGGCCCCTCACCTATGCGGAAAAGATACTCCTAGCTCATCTTGATAAGCCGCTCACCGCTGCTCCGGAACGTCTCAAAACATATAGCAATTTTAGTCCTGACCGGGTGGCCCTACAGGATGCCACGGCCCAGATGGCACTCTTGCAATTCATGCAGGCTGGCCGATCCGACACCGCCGTACCAAGTACTGTTCATTGTGATCACCTCATCCGGGCACAACTTGGAGCATCAGATGATCTAAAGCAGGCTAAATACGAAAATAATGAAGTTTATAACTTTTTAAAATCTGTTTCTCAGAAGTATGGTCTTGGTTTCTGGAAACCTGGCTCGGGCATTATTCACCAAGTGGTGTTGGAGAATTACGCCTTCCCCGGCGGCATGATGGTAGGAACTGATTCACACACGCCCAACGCTGGCGGTCTTGGCATGGTGGCCATCGGTGTGGGCGGTGCTGATGCGGTGGATGTCATGGCTGGCATACCGTGGGAACTCTCCTTTCCCGGCGTCATCGGCGTGAAGCTTACGGGTTCCATGAGCGGCTGGACTTCCCCAAAGGATGTGATCCTGAAACTGGCGGGTATCCTGACAGTGAAAGGCGGTACCGGCCGCATCGTGGAATATTTCGGCGACGGGACTCAGTCTATCTCCTGTACGGGTAAAGGAACAATCTGCAACATGGGTGCGGAGATCGGTGCCACCACCTCTCTCTTTCCCTTTGATGATCGCATGGCTACCTACCTCAGGGCTACAGGAAGAACCACCGTAGCGGAGCAGGCGGAATCGGTGAATGACCACTTGAAAGCCGATCCTGAAATTGAACAGAATCCTGAAAATTATTACGACCAGGTGATCGAGATTGATCTCTCTACCCTGGAACCCCATTTGGTGGGGCCCTTCACACCGGATCTGGCCAGGCCCATCTCCGCCATGGCAGCTGAGGTGAAAGAGAAAGATTACCCCGATGAGATCTCCGTATCCCTTATCGGCAGCTGTACCAATTCGTCCTACGAAGATATTGAGCGCTCCGCCCATATCGCCCTCCAGGCGAAAGAAAATAATTTAAAAGCAAAGACACCCCTTCTGGTGACCCCCGGCTCGGAGCAGATACGTGCCACCATCCAGAGGGACGGCCAGCTGAATGACCTGAAAGATATAGGCGGTGTTGTATTGGCAAACGCCTGCGGCCCCTGCATTGGCCAGTGGAACCGGTTGGACAAGGAAGAAGGAGAGAAAAACAGTATCATCACCTCCTTCAACCGGAACTTCGCCCGGCGGAACGATGGTAATGCTGCCACCCACGCTTTCATCGGCTCGCCGGAGCTGGTGACGGCCATGGCGCTGGGAGGGAGTCTATCTTTCAATCCTCTTACGGATACGATTACCAACGAAGCAGGGGAAGAGATTCGCCTGGATCCCCCGTCCGGAAACGAGCTTCCCGCCAACGGTTTTGAAACAGGGGAAGACGGCTTTGTGGCGCCGCCGGATGACCGCTCCGCCGTGGATGTGGCAGTGGATGAAGTGAGCGAGCGGCTGCAGCTTCTTACACCTTTTGAACCGTGGGGCGGTGAAGACTTAAGTGACCTGCCAATTCTACTAAAAACCAAAGGCAAATGCACCACCGATCATATTTCCCCGGCCGGGTCGTGGCTTAAGTTCCGGGGGCATCTGGACAACATTTCTGACAACCTCTTTATTGGTGCCCTGAACGCCTTTACCGGCGAAACTGGCGTAGGGAAAAATGGTCTTTCCGGCGAAACAAGTATTCGCTTCAGCGACGTGGCGAGATACTACAAGAAACAGGACCTTCAGTGGGTCGTTTTCGGTGATGAGAACTACGGCGAAGGGTCCTCCCGGGAGCACGCTGCCATGGAACCAAGGCACCTGGGCGGTATTGCCATCATTGTAAGAAGCTTTGCCCGTATCCACGAGACCAACCTAAAGAAACAGGGGATGCTTGCCTTTACTTTAGCCGACCCTGCCGCCTATGATGAAATTCAAGAGGATGACCGGGTGGCCATTCTCGGTTTGAAAGAGTTTTCCCCGAACACACCTCTCACTCTGAAAGTAATCCACTCTGACAGTACCTCATTTATAACGGAACTAAACCACACCTTTTCACCGGTACAGATAGAATGGTTTAAAGCCGGTTCGGCACTGAACTTAATCGCCGCAGGCTGATTGGTGACTTCTTGCCTAGGAAACCTGTAGCAGTTATCACAGGCGCCTCGGAAGGGATCGGCCGGGCGCTTTCCGTGAAACTTGCCTCAGAGGGTTATACCACTGTTCTGGCGGCACGGAGTAAACAGAACCTCCGTGTGACGGCCGATCTGGTGAGTGAAGCGGAGGGAGAGTATCTTGTCGTCCCAACCGATGTTACCGCTAGAAATGAAGTGGTGAGCCTCTTCAGCCAGGCGTCTAAAGTTGGCGAGTTGGCTGTACTTGTGAACAATGCTGGTGTGGGGACCTTCAAGGCGGTGGAAGAGATCACCTTGAAGGAGTGGCAGAATATGATGGATGTGAACCTCACTGGCGCCTTCCTGGCAACACAGGAGGCGGTGAAGCTTATGAAGAAGGTCAAGGCCGGTCACATCTTTTTTATCAACTCTCTTTCCGGCAAGCGGGCCCTCTCCTGGGGTAGCGGCTACTCCGCCACCAAATACGGGCTCAGGGGTTTTGCCGATACGGTTCGTATTGAACTGAGAAAGTCCAACATCAAGATCACCTCAGTTTTTCCAGGTGCGGTAGACTCCTCTTGGTGGGACAAGTTTGACTTCGACTTTCCAAGAGATCAGATGGTGACAGTGGACAATGTGGTGGAGGCCGTCTGGGCCGCCATTGCTCAGGAAGGGCGGTCAGTGATTGAAGAGATCGACCTCAGGCAGGTGGGGGGAGATTTCTGATTTTCAGAGCTAAAACTCTGTTTTTTTTGAATTATTAATCTTCGTTTTTCTTTTCCTCTCTTCTCAGAAAAAAGCTAACTTTCTATGCTATAATCAACTCGATCAGCGATAACATCGTGTGATGTTGGTCATTTTTATACATTAACTGAAGGAGACTATTTTGGCTGTTAAAATCAGAATGAAGCGTATGGGCAGACGGAACAGACCTTATTACCGGGTGGTGGTCATCGATTCGCGTAAGCGTAGAGACGGCAGACCCATCGAGGAGCTTGGGTGGTATAATCCCATTCAGCAGGCTGAGAAGAATTACGAACTGAACATTGAAAAGATCATCGAATGGATGGGGAAGGGGGCCCAGCCTTCAGATACAGTCCGAAACCTGCTTAAGCAGGAGGGCATCCTTTACCGAATGCACCTGAAGAAGCAGGGGCTGGATGACAAAGCAATTGACTACGAACTTCAGAAGTGGGGCATGGATCGCGATGAGCGGCTGAAGACCAAGGCAGAGAAGGCAGCGCAGAAAAAGGTGGAGAAGGCGGCCAAGAAAAAAGCAGAGATGGAAGCTGCAAAAGCCCCGGCAGAAAAGGCACCGGCGGAAGATGTTAAGGATGCTGCCAAGGAAGATGCCGTAACCACCGATGCGGACAGTCAGGAAGAGGCCACCGTAGAAGAAGCAGCTGCTGAGGCAAAAGCTGAAGCTACGGAGGAAAAGAAGGAAGCGCCTGAAGAAGAGACGGAAGCAGCAAAAGAACCTGCTGAAGAGAAACCTGATGAAAAGGCGGCCGTTGAAGAAGCAGGGAGTGAAGAAGTAGCAGAAGAAGAAGCTGGAAATGCAGAAGTGGAACCGCAGGAAGAAGCTGAAGAAAAAACAGCTGATGAGGCCGACATGGAGCCGGCAGCTGAGAACGAGACAGAAGAGGAAGCCGAAGAGGCTCCAGTAGAAGATGAAATAGCTGAGGAACCTGCTGAAGAGAAAGCTGATGAAGAGGTACCCGCTGACGAAGCTGAAAGTGAAGAAGTAGCAGAAGAGGAAGCCGAAAAGGCCCCAGTAGAAGAAGGGACAACTGAGAATCCTGCTGAGGCCGCTGAAGCGGAAACTACGGAAGAAGCTGAAGAAAAGGCTGTTGAAGAGGAGCCGGCAGCTGAAGAAGAAATTGTTGAAGACTCGGGAGAAGAAGAGGAACAAGAGGGAGAAGCCGCACCAGAGTCTGAGGAAGAGGAAACCGCTGAAGCTGATGAAGCAGAATCGGAATCTGAAGAAAAGAGTGAAAAAGAAAAGTAGTCAAATAGGAAAGTGGGTGAGGCGGCTGGCTGTGCACACAAGAGGAGGCTGTTATGAAGAAGTTACTGGAGCAGCTTGTAAAGGAACTGGTAGATAAACCGGATGAAGTGATCGTTACTGAAGTGGAGACAGAAAGAATGGTCATTTATGAATTGCGTGTTGGTGATGGGGACGTTGGCAAGATTATCGGCCGTCACGGCCGAACTGCTACGGCTCTTCGAACCCTCATTTCCGCCATTACAGCCAAAGAAGGCGGCAAACGTGCCATGATGGAAATCATTGAGGAGACTAGTGGCTAAAAGACTCAAACCAGCGGCAAAGGTTGTGAAGGCAGTTGGTCTGGAGGGCGACGTTAAGGTTTACCCCCTCGATTCCCGGTTTGAGCATTACGCGCAGGAAGACTTTTTGTTTATTGGAGAACATCCAGAGGCGGCGGAAGACATCCGCCTTTCGCCGGTGGCAAAGTCCGGTAAGCTGATCCGCTACAGGGTGATCGGCAACGCCAGCCGGGAAGATGCCGAAAACCTGGTGGGTAAACTAATTTTCGCCCCCGCAGGTGAAGATGAGATCCTGCCGGAGGAAGTTGTCGGCTTTCTGGTGATCACTACAGATGGTCAG
>JYMV01028612.1_pt1 | contig 35999 bp, 31 predicted proteins | sample 338911 | NCBI WGS metagenome assembly JYMV01 (sample SAMN03354496, study PRJNA234377) | hydrothermal vent metagenome | biome: Deep sea; feature: Hydrothermal plumes at the Eastern Lau Spreading Center, Western Pacific Ocean; material: Seawater | place: Tonga | collected 2009 | depth 2000 m m | reverse complement strand
GACAGTTATCCCAATCTGGGGTGTAATACACCAATATTTACGTATTACGGCATATTTCCTTAAGCATTTGCTGATTCTGAACGATTCGACGTCTATTGCGACCCATTCCGGTATTGCTCGGTAGAGCTTTCGTAGCCGGAATATAGTCCCTAAACGCCCACAATCCGCCTCACTAAGGCACCTACCGCATTTATACGACTGGTAATCAAAAATGAAACAAGTCGCTTTGTATTCCTCAATCGTTCGATTTGCCTGGAAGACAGTTGCCTTGGCTGGACTGACGATGCTCCTTTTTCAACTGGGCTGTAGTCGTACCTTTTATCGTAAGCAAGCAGATCATGAAGCACTATATATCCTCAAAGAAAAAGGAAACGACCCTCGCTGGAACATGCAGGACTTCACGATTGAAATCAACAAGCAGAGTCGCATGTTTAGTGTCGATGATCCTGATCACCCAGCAATGCCACCAGATGATGAAGCAGCAAGTGTTTTCATGAAATCGGTCGACGGCATGGAAGGCTACGACAGCTGGGAAAAAGACGGCCGGCTTGAACACTTTGAGAATCCAGAATGGCGGCAACATTTGCTGCTCGCGGAAGACGGCAAGTTGCACATTAATGGTCAGGACGCGGTTAGACTTGCATTGCTGCATTCCTCTGCTTACCAACGACAACTCGAAACGATGTACATGTCGGCCTTAGACGTGAGTGCCGAACGATTCGAATTTGACACTCAATTCTACGGTGGGTACGGCGGCAACTATCGTTCTCGCGGAGCTGCCGTTGCCGGCTCTCCGCGCAGTGATCTCACACTAGCAACTCGCAGCATCCAAATGCGGCAAAAATATGCCAAGGGTACAAGCCTCGTTGCTAATTTTGCTAATAGCCTGATGTGGCAATTCAGTGGCCCTAATACTCACAGCACTACATCAATCATTGATATTAATATTGTGCAACCGCTGCTTCGCCAAGGTGGCAAAGACAAGGTTCTGGAACGATTGACTCGTACTGAACGTCAGATGCTGTACAAGATTCGAGACTTCCAACGATACCGCAAAGGGTTTTATCTAGACATCCTTACCGGCAACTCGGGTGTCCAAAGTGCCAGCCGTATTGGTGGTCTGTTTGGCGGTTCTGGTCTGTCTGGCTTTACCGGAGTTGGTTCCGGGGGCTTCGGCGGACTCGGGGGTGGCGGTGGTACTGGTGGAGGAATCCCTCGATCGGCCGGTGGTTATCTAGGATTGTTGCAAACTCTACAGCAATTGAACAACCAACGAGCCAACATCACCGCGTTAGAAAGCTCATTACGATTATTTGAATCCTACTTCGAAGCTGGATTCACAGACTTTAACCAAGTCCAACAAACACGTGCCTCGTTTTATCAAGCTATCAGCGACCTGATGCAAGCCGAGTCCGCATTTAACGCTACACGCGATACCTTTACCAGCGAAATTGGATTACCACCAGATATCCAAATTGTCATCACCGGCGATGAACTCAACGATTTCAATTTAATCGATCCCTACATGCAAAATCTTCAAAATGAAATTCTAGTCATTCAAAATCGAGTCGGCGATTTGATTGTTGGCATGAACATCGCTCCTCAGAGCACGAGCACCAGCTGGACGGATGATATTGAAACTGCGTTAAAAGGCTTACGAGACGAAGCGGACAAGATGGTGGCCATCCACCTGCAAATCTCCACGACAGGATTGGAAACTGGGCGAAGCGATGTCGATAAAATGGCAAGCATCATTCCAGACCGGAAAGCGTTTGTTAAACAGGTCAAAATATCACTTGAAGAAGATAACTTAGTTTCAGACACCGCTTTACAAACCGATTTGCTGGAATCAGATTACCTGGACGATCTTCCAGAGCTGCTACGAAATGACGTTAAGGATGTCGCCGACAGATTAACGGCCGTACAACCAGTATATGACAACCTAGGCAAAGCGATTGACGATCTATTAGCCAATGGAAACGGATTGGAGGAAGGCGCGTTGCTGACACAACTTGAAGCAACCGTGATTTCCATCATGCCTGAACTATTGATCAAAATATCCAACGATGCCTTGGAATTGTCCCTCGTACAAACCAGTGCTAGAGCTGAGAGCATTACTTTGATACCTGTCGACTTAAGTGTTGAACAAGCCTATGAGACGGCCAGTAAAAATCGCTTGGATTGGATGAACCAGCGTGCCGGGATCATGGACCAATGGCGATTAATCTCCTACAACGCCGACAGTCTCGAAAGTGACCTTGATATCGTCCTGTACGGTGGCATCGGGAACACGGGCGACAATCCGCTGAAGTTTCGCGACACTGCCGGAACTCTAAAAGCCGGTATTGAATGGGACGCACCGATCACTCGATTGCGAGAACGGAATACATATCGCCAAAGTTTAATTGAGTATGAGCAGGCCAAACGTGGGTATTACAACTACGAAAATGGACAATATCTGGCACTCAAAACGGCTTTACGCAATATCCAAATGCAAAAAATCAACTTTGAAGTACAACGCAAGCAACTGCAAGTGGCAGCTCGTGGCGTACTCTTTGTGCGGACTCGACTACAAGAACCACCTGGTGAAACTGGCACTCGCTTGTCACCTACCGTTGCTCGTGACCTTATCCAACAACTGCAAGGATTGCAGCGGGCTCAGGATAATATCTTACGCGTATGGGTTGGGTACGAAATTGCTCGCGGCCAACTCGACCTGGCACTGGGCACAATGCAAATCGACGACGAAGGCATGTGGATTGATCCAGGACCAATCGGACTTAAATATGGTTATCCCCAAAATAAAGCAACTGCTGATGAGGACAAAAAGTAAACGTATCACCGCAGGTTAACATATCCACGCTACCAATTTGAAATTCACCCTAGAAATGCCGCAACGGATTCCACCTGCTAGGGTTGTATAAATGCCATAAAACTGGCGCTTTCTCTCTTACAATTTAAGGTTGCCTGAGTAGATAATGGTATTCTATAAAGAGCAGGCAATATTAATATGTGGCTTGCCACCCGAGCATGCTTATCGTCATGTTCATAACGCCATAATGCTTAGTTTGCAAACTAAGTAAAGCAGTTGATTAGATCAAAATTTATTTTTGGAAATAGTTGCTAACAATGAACACTCGCCATTACACAGTCCGCAATGGAAACGCCACAATCATCCTTGTGGTTATTGCCTGTCTCGTAGTCGCACTTGGCTATTATGCTTACGCGTCGATGAAATCTGCGTTCACTCAGGATAAACTGGCTAGCTTTCAATTCCGCGAAGTTGAAAATGGCCTGTTCAAGCACACGGTGATCGAATCGGGAGTCATCGAAAGCTCGCAAAACATCGACATCGTCTGTAATGTGCGATCTAGGGCTGGTGGAGTGCAAATCATCTGGGTCATCGAGGAAGGTACTCAAGTCCAAAAGGGAGACAAGCTTGTCGAACTCGATACCACCACGCTTGAAGACAGTCTGCAACAACAACAACTCATCATGAACCGAGCGAACTCTACTAAGATTTCAGCGGCAGCGGCTGTCCGCCGAGCGGAGATCGCTCGCCAAGAATACCTGGAAGGCACATTCAAGCAAAACGAACAAATCATTGAATCTAATATTCTTATCGCCAAACAAAATCTTTCCACGGCACTCGACAAAGCTGCCTTTAGTGAGCGACTCGCAGCCAAAGGTTTCGTGACTCAGCAGCAACTACAGGCCGATCGCTTTGCCGTGAAGCGAGCGAATCTTGATATGTCCTTGAAAGAAAATGAACTGCGGACATTGCGTGAAATTACAAAACAAAAAATGCTCGTGGGGTTTGACGCCGACATAGAAACCGCTAAGGCCTCGATGCAAGCTGAAGAAAAAAACTATATCGAAGAAGAAAAACAGCTTGCCGAAATTAAAGAACAAATTGAAAACTGTATGGTCTATGCTCCTGACGATGGGCAAGTTGTTTACGCCAATCAACAAAGCTCTCGAGGTGGTTCGGAATTTATTGTCGAAGCGGGTGCGACTGTCCGTGAACGACAGTCGATTATTAAACTACCTGACCCAGAGCAGATGCAGGTGAAAGCGAAGGTAAACGAAGGCCGTATCGCCTTTATTCGAAAAGGCCAGCGAGTCGCCGTAACTGTTGGTGCCTTAGAAGGTCAGGTATTACAGGGCGTTGTTTCCAAGGTCAACAAGTATCCCGAAGCATCTAGTTGGTTTAACTCGGAAGTTAAAGAATTTGCAACCTACATTAAGATACTCAATCCACCTGAGGCAATTCGTACTGGGTTAACTGCCGAAGTAGAAATGCTCGTTAATACAATGGCGAATCAAACGATGATCCCTGTACAAACATTGCATGAAGACCAGGGGCAAGCATTTTGCCTCATCAAACGTACTTATGATCCTAAAAACCCTCTGCACAGTCAAGAATTGGGCGGTAAGCATGGTGACATAGATGCGGAGTTCTCGGTTGAGGTCGTTCCAGTTGAATATGCTGCCAGTAACAATAAATTTCTCGCAATTACCAGTGGTCTAAAAGCGGGTGACATGGTCGTTATGAACCCTCGTAGTGAAGAAGACATTCTTAACCGCCTCGTCATTAACTATCGTGCCCGTAAAGCAATGGATGAGTTTGACACGAACAAGAATGGAGCGTTGTCACAAGATGAAGTTCATACCATGAATGGTCGCCTTGGATTTGAAGGCATTACAAGCTTTAACCACGTCGACAAAAACTCCGATGGCAAAATTGATGTGGATGAACTTGGTAACTTAATCGAGCAAACGCAAGAGCCGCTGGAAATCAAAATTGAAAAGGAAATCCCTATTGAAGAAGATGCTGAGGAAGAGGACGAAGATCCATTAGCGGAGTTCAAAGAACAAGCGGAAACCATGGTAGGGCGTATGTGGCCAAGAATAGATGCCAATGGCGATGGGAAACTTGACGCAGAAGAAATCTCTTCTTCACGAGATCCTGCAAGTATGAAAAAAGCCGATACCGATAACGATGGTGAGATTTCAAAAGAAGAATTCATCACCAGCATGGCTAAACGCATGAAAGCAAATGCCGAATCCGGCGGTGGCGGTAGCGGAGGCAGTGGAGGTTTTGGTGGTGGAGGTAGGCAATAGTGACCGTAGCTGCACTTACAGTTAAAGACCTCACCAAAGACTACATCACTAAATCGGAAACCGTGCATGCTCTGCGTAGCGTTACGTTTGATGTTCCTGAAGGTGATTATGTCGCCATCATGGGACCCTCCGGATCTGGCAAAAGTACGCTGCTCAATATGATCGGCTGCCTAGATCGTCCAACCGCTGGGCTTTTGATGCTAGGCGATGACAACGTTGCCCATATGACCGATAACCAATTAGCCGACATACGTGCTTCTCGTATCGGCTTTGTCTTTCAATCTTACAACCTCATTGCCCAACTTTCCGTCGTGGAAAATATTCAAGTGCCGCTGTTTTACCAGGGGAATTTGAACCGGCAAGCTAATCGTCGCTGCCGTGAACTGGCGGATCTTGTCGGGCTAGGAGATCGCGTCAGTCACCGACCGACTCAACTCTCTGGTGGCCAACAACAGCGTGTCGCCATCGCTCGTAGCCTCGTCAACGATCCATTTTACATCCTCGCGGACGAACCAACTGGTAACTTGGACAGCCGGACGACCGAAGAGATTCTAACCATTTTCGAGCGGCTTAACGATCAAGGTAAAACGATCGTGGTGGTTACCCATGAAGACGATGTATCGGAACGTACAAAACGTATCATTCGTCTTCGCGACGGTTTAATTGTTTCCGATGAACACAATGAAAATCGCATACGTTTTACTGACGAAGAAACAAGTGAGGTCATTCCTGAAAACAGCATGGAGGCACTCGAAGCGGTTCGTGATGCTCAACTCGCAGCATTGACTCCAGCGACTGTCGACGCAAACTCCGAAACGGCTGCAAAAACGTCTAGTTCGAATGATTCCAGTAGTAATGATGATGACCACATTACCCTCAAAGGGCAATCATAATGGGATTCATTACAACCTGGGTGCGAACCTTTCAGCTCGGTATCAAGAGCTTATTGCTACACCCAATGCGATCGATGCTGACCATTCTCGGTATCTTTATCGGTGTAGCCTCCGTTATCTGGCTGCTCGCAATCGGTGAAGGAATTAGCCAAGAAGCTCAACGCCAAATCGAACAGCTCGGCGCTCAGAACATCATCGTCCGCTCTATAAAGCCACCAGCGGAAGCACTCGGCGATGGCATCGTGGCTGTCTATGGATTGAACAACCGAGAGTATGAAATGCTCTTGGAAACGCTTCCTCAAATCGAACATGCCGTACCCATTAGGGAAGTAAAGCGAACCTTTCAATTTCAATCTGTCGCAGTAGATGGACGGCTCGTCGGTTCAACACCAAAGTACTACGAAACAGCCAAACTGACAATTGATCGCGGTCGTTTTTTGACCGACTCCGATTACGACAAAAATAAGAACTATTGTGTACTAGCCAAGGGAGTTGCCTCAAAGCTATTTCCCTATCAAGATCCAATTGGTCAAAAAATATTGCTGCCTGAGCTCAATGACTTTTTTGAAGTCGTGGGTGTACTAAAACATCGCGGAGCCACAGCTGGAATCGGTGGTTCCTTTGCCGCACAAGACTATACTAAAGACGTCTATATTCCACTGACAACGATGAGGCAACGATTAGGGCGAACAATTTTCCGCCGCGTCGGAGGTTCTTTTGGTGGCGAGTTCGTCGAGCTCAATCAAGCGACATTGCAAATTCGCAGCGTCGATGAGGTACTCGCGACTGCCGACATGATCCAAGACTCACTACGCCATCACGACAAAATGGGCGATATCGAAGTGGTTGTGCCATTAGAATTGCTCGAACAAGCTAAATCAACTCGGATGATGTTCATGGTTTTCATGGGTTTGATTGCCGGCGTATCACTGCTTGTCGGTGGTATCGGCATTATGAATATTATGCTGGCTACCGTTACGGAACGAACACGCGAAATTGGTATCCGCCGAGCTCTCGGTGCTCGACAATCCGCGATTATCCGTCAATTTTTGGTCGAGACTATTACGCTTTCTGTACTCGGTGGTCTGGTCGGGATCGCTGCGGGTTTCCTCGGGCCGCTTGTCACCATTCTTGTTCGGGACGGACTTTATATGTACATGCCCGAGCGGATGGCCGGATTACCATCAACCATTAAAACCATGACACCGCAAATCGTCGAAGCCTCAGTACCCATCGCTTTTGGCATCGCCGTACTTGTCGGTACATTGTTTGGTATCTACCCAGCCATGCGAGCCGCTAAAATGGACCCCATCGAAGCCCTCCGCCACGAATAAGACAATGATTCGTCACGAGATTGACCATTTTTGCCTACGTGTTAATTAGTGGTCAGCACATCTACCAATTGATCCATCTCGGATTGTGTATGCCTAGCGCTCAAGCTCACACGTAACATACTCCCACCTACAGGCACCGTCGGTGGACGAATTGCGGGCACCAGCAGCCCCGCGGATTTTAAGGCGGCACTCAGGGCTGTGGCTTTCTCTGGCGTGCCAACAACCAGCGGGACAATCTGCGAATAGAATTCGTTTTGGGATTCAGGCAACAGTCCAATCGATTGCAAACGCTGACGCAAATGTTGAGCGTTGGATAATAGTTGTTCCCGGCGGTGCGGTTCTGTTTGAATCAACTGCACGGCGGATCGGCTGGCACTGGCACAAGCAGCCGGCAATGCGGTTGAAAACATATAACTGCGGGCGGAATTCGCTAGCCAATCAATGAGTAATTTACTGCCCGCTACAAATCCACCGATACTTCCTAACGCCTTACTAAACGTACCCACCGTCACGTCGACTGCGTCTTCACAATTAAACAACTCCGCCAGCCCGCGACCATGTTCACCAAACACCCCAGTTGCATGCGCTTCATCGATCATCAACATGCAATTATGTGCGCGCGCGAGTTCCGCAATCTTGTCCAGCGGTGCGACGTCGCCGTCCATGCTAAACAGCGAGTCGGTCACGATCAATCGACGACGATGCGATGTAGCGGCCCCTAATAACTCTGCTAAATGATCCACATCATTATGGCGGTAAACCAAGACCTTCGCAGCCGATAACCGACACCCATCAATAATGCTGGCATGATTACGGGTATCGCTCAGGATCACATCTTGTTTGCCCACCAACGCGGCGATCGTACCAACATTGGCCGTATAGCCTGTTGGAAAAGTTAGCGCCCGCTCCGTTGCTTTGAATGCCGCTAAGTCGCTCTCTAATGCGGCGTGAACCGTTGTGCGTCCCGTCACCAAGGGACTAGCTCCACTACCCCACCCAAACTCCTCCAAGGTCGTTTGCATGGTTGGACTATTGAGCTCTCGAGCTAGACCCAAGTAATCATTGCTGGCAAAATTTATCAGTGATACATCACCGCCGCAAATCGGTCCACTATCTCGATCACGACCCCACGACTGCAACTCTCGCCGTAGATGCTGCGCTGACAAACCGGCTAGCTCATCTTCGAGCCAATGTAATGGATTGTTGGACATCGCACTCTTTTTGTAGTAAACACAGCAAACAACTATTTTGAAGATACCATATCAAATAAATCATCGGTCGCATAACCCTAGACCCAATGGCTCTGGGTATCTTACAATACTCTAATTAGATAAAGTAATAGTACGCTGCTACGACGTGATAATAATTAGATAGAAATTAATCGCGTAATCTCGCGAGTTGTCAGAAAAAGAAAGCCGGCCACATGAAAACATTTACTCACCGCTCAACCTTCCGTCTCGCTCTACTCGTTGCTGCACTTGGTTGCTTAACCATCACCGGCTGCCGTGAGGCTGCAGAAGACGCAGCTTTCCGGGAGTTCGAAGAAGAGTTCGGTTCCGGTGGCACCACCGCTAACACTTCCACGGACGGTGGTGATACTAGCGACACCGCATTAAATACCATTACCGATGAACCGGTCGACTTTGAATTTGCTGATCTCGTTAAGCCTTTTGACCCTCCGCCACTCGAAGAAATCATTTCCGGAAACGAATGGGCCGCTAAGCCCGTTTTGGATGCCGTCGAGTTGATGCGAGAGCGTCAAGCAGGCGAACAACAACTCGCAACACCTGCGGAAGCGCTCGCTCTCAAAAACAGCTCGGTTGCTAACAACAATAAAATCATTTCTGCGATGGGGCGACTCGCCCAAGAAGGTGAAGTTAATTATTCTGCTGAATGGAACAGGCATACAGCTGGCGATATTAAAAGCACCAACCCACTCATGATCAGTTCGACAGCGGAGTTCGATGTCGCTGGATTAACCAACATGGGACTGTTTGGCTTCGATTGGAATTTTGTCCCGTTTGCCTCGACTGATGTTGTTGTCTCATGGCAGACATCTGCCAACGGACTCTACGACAAAGTTGTGATGCGGGACGATCTGCGTTGGTCTGACGGAACTGTAATTACGGCACATGACGTCGCTTATTCTTATCAGGTCATCATGACTTCCAGCGTACCGATTCCGGCCGTGCGCTCTGGCACAGATCAACTAAAATACGTCCATGCCTATGATGATCACACGGTCATTTTTTTTCACAACGAGTCGCTAGCCACGAACGTGTGGAATATCAATTTTCCGGTGATCCCTAAACACATTTACGAAAACACGGTGCCGGAAGACCCCACGATGGCCAAAAGCGAAGCGCACGTGGCTCTCGACGAAAACCCCATCACGGGCGGTGCTTATCAAATAACAAAACGCGTTCGCGGACAAGAAATCGTGCTCAAACGTCGCGAATCCTATTACATCGTTGACGGCAAAGTTGTTCGTAGAAAACCTAACTTCGAGACGATCCGCTTCCACATTGTCGAAAACAGCAGCACCGCTTTATTGGCGTTAAAAAAAGGAGACATTGAAGAAATGCAATTGTCGCCGGAGCAATGGCAATCGCAAACCAGTGGTGAAGAATTCTACAAAAACAATACTAAATCCTATGCGCTAGAATGGGTCTATTACTATTTCGGCTGGAACAATCGCTCGCCGTTCTTTCGGGATGTTCGAGTGCGTCAGGCGATGAGCTATGCGTTTAACCACCAAGAACTGCTTGACCGTCATCGCTTTGGCCTCGATGAAGCAGCCCAAGGGATTTTTCATAAAACCTCTCGTTGGGCACCAACCACACTGCCAGCGCCCTACACGCAAGATCTTGATAAGGCGGAGGACCTGTTGGCCGCAGCCGGCTGGGAAGATAGCGATAACGACGGAGTATTAGATAATATTGTTGAACTAGATAGCGATTTCGACGGCAAAATCGATGGTAAACGACGGATGCGGTTTGAATTCACTATTCTAGTGAGCAATAAACAAGAGCGTATCGATATTTGTACGTTGCTGCAGGAGAACTTAGATCAGATCGGGATTCGATGTAACGTCAAGCCTGTTGAATTTACGACGTTGCAGCAGTTATCACGCGATCATCAATTCGACGCCATTTTTGCCGGTTGGGGAACGGGCGCTGACCCAGACACTTCGGAGAATTTATGGACAACCAAGGCCATCGATGCCGGTCGCAACTACGGGTGTTACTCGAGTAAAATCGTTGATCAACTTTTTGAAGATGGCAAACGTGAACTCGACCCTGAAAAAAGAGCGGCTATTTACCAAAAAATCCATCTACAATTGTGGGATGACCAGCCATACACGTGGCTCTATTTCCGGAATGCCTATTATGGATTTAACCGGTCGCTGCGGGGATACAATTACAGTGCTCGCGGCCCTTATAATTATGGCCCGGGTGAGTCTACCATTTTCAAACCAGCCGGTATGCGGTAAATTTCTTCTCAACGGTTCTACTGGTGCCTAACTGCGCGTATCATTTGCACAAATTAATCCACGTTAAACAAGGCAATTCATGGCTGGCTATTTAATCCGCCGCATTCTATTGGGATTGCTCACGCTGTTGCTAATCACGATGGTCGTCTATGCATTGATCCGCTTCATGCCTGGTAGCCCGATGGATACCGATCCAGCCATGATGAATCCAGATAAGATGCCCAGCGCCGAAGATTTAGAACGCATCAAAAAAGCGTATGGGCTCGATAAGCCAGTCTACGAAGCTTATTGGATCTGGCTCAGCAATCTGGCCTCTGGCGACATGGGTATTAGTTATAATGAAAAAAAGCCTGTCACCGACGTCATCGAAAGTCGCGTGTGGGCGACATTGTTACTTACCGTACCATCTTTGGTAATCGCATACCTCCTCGCCATCCCTATTGGCCTATGGTCCACCATTCGCAGTGGCAAACTCGATGAACGAATTGCTGGCGTTAGCTTATATATGCTATACGCTATTCCATCGTTTATAGCGGCTCTGTTTTTACAATTGCTATTTGCCGTCAAGCTCAGTGGAACGGCATGGGAATTACCACTGATGGGGATGCATCATTCGGATTATGACGAAATGGGAGTAATCGCTCAAACTTGGGATTTATTGCAGCACATGTTGCTGCCGGTGATTTGCTTTACGTATGTCAGCTTAGCTTATTACAGTCGTTTCATTAAAGCCAATATGGAAGAAGTGATCCGTCAAGATTACATTCGCACGGCTCGCGCCAAAGGCTTGGGGCAAATGCGGATTATTCTGCATCACGCCTTTAGAAACACACTGATCCCATTCGTGACCCTGCTCGGCTTGTCGCTACCGTCATTACTAGGAGGCGCGATTATTCTAGAACAAGTATTTAATTGGCCCGGCATGGGGCAACTTTATTTTCGCAGTATTGGAACACGAGACTATCCCGTCATCATGGGACTCACGCTCTCACTTTCGGTACTTACACTGTTAGGACAACTCTTTGCCGATATTCTGTATGCGTTTGTCGATCCGCGGATTGCATATAAGTAACAAAACAAACTGGTTTTCTTTATGACTGACAATAATCAACAACCTTCCGGTGCACTCACCAAGGCAACGCGATCACCCGGATTTTGGGTTCTAGCTTGGCGACGTTTTCGACGCCGCAAGCTATCGATGCTAGCGCTGGCGGTAGTTATGTGTCTGTCTGGAATTGCTGTGTTCTCACCGATGATCGCCGGCACTAAGCCGATTGTCTGCAAATACAAAGGCAACCTCTATTTCCCCTGCCTGGCCTACTTCAATGCCGATTGGGAAAACCCCATCTTTCACAAGGATCGGTTTCGTAAACGGTATCCAAGAAACCTCCGTGAAAAAGACCCGGAAAGCTGGGCAATCTACCCCTTAGTTTTTCAAGATCCTTATCGTCCTGTGCGTGATGGCGAGTGGCAAGACAAAAATGGCGACGGGGAATGGGTGGATCGTCCTGGAAACCCATATCATGGCGGGCTGCCCTCAAAGCTAAACTTCTTTGGTACTTATAAACGAGGCGTCGATGTATTTGCCAGTATGGTACATGGTACGCGAATTGCGCTGCTCGTCGGATTCGTGTCCACGGGAATCGCGGCCTTCATCGGAATCACACTCGGTGCTATTGCTGGTTACATGGGCGGCGCTATTGACATGGTAATCAGTCGCATCATTGAACTCGTGATGTGCATCCCAGGCATTGTGCTGATCCTGGCACTCATCGCCGTCATCGATAAAATCAATATTTGGATTATGATGGCAATCTTAGGTTTAACAAGTTGGACAGGAATGGCGCGGCTCACGCGAGCGGAGTTCTTGAAACTGAAGCAATCGGAGTTTGTCGCCGCTGCCCAGAGTATCGGCGCCGGCCCGCTGCGAATCATGTTTCGACATATTTTGCCCAATGCACTTGCACCAGTAATGGTGCCTATCGTATTTGGTATCGCTGCTGCGATTAAAGTCGAGGCGGGCCTCAGCTTGCTCGGTTTCGGTGCACCACCTCCCAATCCCAGCTGGGGAACAGTCCTCAATGCTGGCACCTCAAACTACACCGAATGGTGGCAAATCGTTTTCCCTGGCATTGCTATCTTTATTACCATTTTAGCCTACAACCTCATCGGCGAAGGGGTTCAGGAAGCCACGGATCCGCGTCTAGCAGACCCCAAAGATTAACTCAAAACTACCCCTCAGATCGAATAGCATGACTGGCATCATTGAAATCCAAAACCTGCGAACCTATTTCAATACCGACAACGGTGTTGTCAAGGCTGTAGATGATTTGTCGTTGACGATCATGCCAGGACATACGCTGGGGGTAGTTGGTGAATCGGGTTCCGGAAAATCCGTAACATCACTGACAATCATGAAGTTGCTCGCAGCGACTGCAGAAATCAACACCGGTAGTGTAATATTCTTAGGGCAAGATATTGTGCACATGAGTGAAAAACAGATGCGGAAGCTGCGCGGCAGCGAAATCAGCATGATTTTTCAAGAACCCATGTCCTCGCTCAATCCCGTACACAAGGTTGGGCACCAAGTGATGGAAGCCATTTTGGAGCATCAAGATGTTACCAAAAACGAAGCCCGCGAGCGGACCATTGAGTTGTTTGAAGAAGTCGGAATTCCTGATCCGGCGGAGCGAATTCATTATTATCCACACCAAATGTCGGGTGGACAGAAGCAACGAGTCATGATTGCTATGGCTTTATCTTGCAATCCAAAACTACTTATTGCGGATGAGCCTACCACGGCCTTAGATGTAACGGTTCAAAAACAGATTCTAGATCTCATCTGCGCGTTGCGGGACGAGCGGCAAATGGCCGTCTTGTTCATCACACATGACCTTGGTGTCATCGCCGAAATTGCTGACGACGTGATGGTCATGTACCGTGGCAAGGTTGTCGAACAAGGCGATGTTCTCGACATCTATGAAAACCCGCAGCATCCCTACACCCAAGGCCTGCTCAACTGTCGCCCGCGACTTGATACTGTTTACAAAAGATTACCAACCGTATCTGACTTTATGGACACGACAATCGGGGATGATGGCAATATGACCATCACCGCCAAAGAAATGACCGACGAACGCAAGCAGTTCTTTATTAACACTGGACGGGGGCGATTGCTTCACAAACATTCGGAATTACAAGCATTGGGATATACCGATGATTCGTCGTCGGTTACCAAAGACGCTACGTGTGTCAGTGAATCTGAAACTCCACTTTTAAATGTCCGCGACCTTAAAGTCCATTTTCCAGTTCGGCAAGGATTATTGCAACGAGTTGTTGGTCATGTTAAGGCGGTGGACGGCATCAGCTTTGATATCTATCGCGGCCAAACCCTAGGCTTAGTCGGCGAATCTGGTTGCGGCAAGACGACGGCTGGTCGCGCGATTTTGCAGCTACAAAAGTCGACTGCGGGTGAAGTCGTGTTTGATGGCTCCGTTGTCTCGTCATTTAGTCGACGCAAAATGCGACCACTGCGACAAGAGATGCAAATTATCTTCCAAGATCCCTTTGGGTCGATGAATCCTCGCATGACAATTCAAGCTGCGATTGTCGAACCAATGAAGCTACAGGGTATTGGAAGTTCTCGTACGGACCGCATTGATCGAGCAGCCGCACTACTCGACGAAGTGGGAATGTTGCCGGAACACCTGAGACGATATCCGCACGAATTCTCCGGTGGACAGCGGCAGCGAATCTGTATTGCCCGCTCACTCGCGGTCGAGCCACAGTTCATCATCTGTGATGAATCCGTGTCCGCACTCGATGTATCCGTACAAGCTCAAGTGCTCAATCTATTGAACGACCTGCAAGAACGCCGTGGACTAACCTATATCTTTATCAGCCATGACTTGTCGGTGGTGAAGTTCATGGCCGACATGATGGCCGTCATGAAGGATGGGAAAATCGTTGAATTTGGACCGTCCGAGGCGATTTACCGGAACCCCCGCGAAGAATATACACGAACGCTGATTGAAGCAACGCCCTGTGATGATCTAGAAAACATCCGCCGCCTAGTAGACCAACGTAATAAGCAACGCAGCGGTACTATATAATTCCACCACACCCGCTTTGCGTCTTAATTTAATAAGTGCAATTCACCACTATCAACACGGCGCCATTGTGAAATCAGACGCTCGGCCAGCGATATTCCTTGGTTGACCGGGTGCGTACAATAGTGCACCCAGGACTCGGGAATGTCGACGCGGAATTTATCAACACACGACAAGATTGCCGTCGAGCAAACGCCATTGAATTCTCTTAACGTATCGTTACCCTCAAAACGAGGTTCGACGTGAAGACCAAATATTTGCTTGAGCGACAGGTTTGTGAATTTGCGAGCAGCAAGGCCTTGACCGCTGGCAAGTTGCCAGCGAACATCGCTGCCATGTTCTTCAATCCGATCGCGACTGTATCCGTACAGACCAGTGCCTGGGATGTCCGTCATATATCCTAAAAGTAAATCTGTCCAGCGTTCACAACGCCGAGCCAATTCACGGATTTTGAAACGGCATGTGGATCGCGTTATCAAATCACTCATTTTTTGTTTAACGGCTGCATGATCCGCTTGGATACTCTTAAAAATACAAAACGTTGCATCGCTCGCTGGCTCAAACGTTGCATTGGTTTGGTACCAACCATCGACCGTTGCCGTCCACACTCTCGTTAATATCTCCGACAACATGACGCTGCGTAACAAATCGAATTGCTGAGAAGGATTTGCATCTTCTGCTTGCGCCAGCCACCAACTAAGCCGCCGCTTATGGGCTACATGGTATTGGCCTGCTTGGACCATCGTGAAATGGTGCAAACTAGGAAGGATTTCTTGACTCGACAACGCTAGCCAACCAGCTAGGCGAACTTGTTGATAGGTATACACAGTGCGCTCGTTAAGAATAAATGTGAATAATAATTCGTGGACATTAAATGTCACACGTAATTATTCGCCGCAAAAATCAACAATGGCGGAAAAATCGCAAATTCTTTACGTCATTCCCACACGTATTCCGCAAGCACTAGGCCGTCTGGATGCTCTGTTTTCCACTGATTCCAGCTAACCAATTCAAACGCATAATCTTGCAACGGAATCGATTTGTCATCCTGAAAAAACTGCTTGCCATTTACTAGAATTAAGAATTTATCTTTATCGAGACCTTCTTGGGTAATATCTAAGCGATCCCCGCCAATATCACCAGTGAAAACTCGTACACACTCTGATTCGTTACAATACGTCACCGCAATTGGGACATCACCAAGTATTTCGCTGGCGACATGCGCGCCGATATCGGATAGGCGGCACTTGGGGTATGCATAATGTACTCCATTGATTTCCAACGCAATAATGATATCCTCATCGTCCAATTTACTATCACTCACTGCTTCAAACGTCCGGTCAACCGTTTCCATACTTCCTGGCGTGCTCATTTGAATTCCACCTGTGGGATCTGGCGGGAGATCGGCGTATCGATTTCGACTAAGATTAAGATCCTGATAGGTCAAATATCCCCACGCAAATGCTGTTGCCAACACCAACAAACAAACAGCCTGCAAACTGTATTTTTTCACCTGCGTCATGATGGAGAAATCTCTCGGAAAAACAAACACACTTACATGTACTTTCGTGTATATGTATTGAGCGGTTATTGTATCGGGGTAATTATTACCAACAACCCCCCTAAAGGATACGCCTTTTCGATCTCGGCCACAGACTGGTACAACACACACCAATAACAACTAATGCGGCTAGGAAAAATCCAAACAATGCGGGCGATGTTAAGTAGAATAAAATGATGCAACAATATTCATACAAAACCCTAGCCGGCGGACCTCCCAATGCGGTCTACGGTGTTGATATTTCACCGGATGGAACTATGATCGCAGCCGGCAGCCTCAACCATGCGGTCTATGTTTGGAATACGGACACTTGGGCTGTGAAAGTCTTTCGAGCCGTCCATGCTGATGGCATATCCTGTGTAAAATTCTCTCACGACGGCAACAACATATTAACGACGAGCTTGGACAAGACCGTTAAAATTTTAAGCTCCAGCAGCGGCTCCGTGGAATCAACGTTATCCGGACATAGCTTAGCCGTATTATGTGGCGTCTATGCGGGCCCCGTTGGGGAACGTATTGTCACAGCGGGCTTTGACAATACCGTCCGCATTTGGACAGCATCTGGTCAGGTCCGACAAATGGGTGGTCTCACCCCTTACACCTACGGCGTGGATGTTAGCTCCGATGGAAACTGGATCACTGCTGGTAGCTTATCAAGCCAAGTCATCACATGGAACCAAGATGGCACGCAATTGCATGCGGCAACGGAGCATGAAGAAGGGGTCTATAGTGTGGCCTACTCAAAATCCGATAACAACCAATTTGCAACGGGTGGCGGCAAAGGCATGATTGCCGTGTGGGATCGTAAACAGGGAGAAGTAACCGGTCGCTTGCGCGGACATAAAGGTAATATTCGGAGTTTAGCATATTCACATGACGGTCAACGACTTGCCAGCGGCGGTACCGACGGAGTCATCAATCTGTGGGACCTCGAAACATATCGCAAAATCACATCACTCAAAGGTCATCGCAATACCGTCTATTCACTCGCATTTTCCCACGACGGTAATCTGCTAGTATCTGGCTCATTTGACCGCCGCGTAAATGTCTGGACATTGAAGTAACCTAGCAACAACAGCCGATAAACGAGTAGTCTCTTTTAGTATTGACACGCCCTTCGATTAATAACACGCAGTCCCAGTCTGTAAGATATAATTACAGTAATGTCCCACCCAATACCACAACACGCTCTCGTTAATCGCCGGCATGCTCTGCAGGCCGGAGCCGTCGGATTACTGGGGTTGGGCATGAACCATGTATCCGCTTTACAGGCAGCACCTATTCAAAGCCTCTCGGGCGTCACGGGCAACAAGGCCAAAAAGATCATCTATATTTTTCTCTCCGGTGGTCTGGCTCAACAAGACAGCTTCGATTTAAAACCCGACGCCCCCGACGATATTCGCGGTGACTTCAAACCAATCTCGACCGCAACTCCGGGTCTGCAAATTTGTGAGCACCTGCCGCTATTGGCTCAGCGCAGCGAAAAATGGGCTGTTCTCCGTTCATTGACTCATACCTCCAACGAACATTCGGCCGGTCACCATATTATGTTAACGGGCCACAGCAAATTACCTGTCGGCTTCAACGCATCCGCACCGCGGCCAACCGATAATCCAGCAATTGCTGCCGTTGCCAACGCCTTAACAATCGGCCGTAACAACTTGCCACCAGTGGCCGTATTGCCTGAGCGGCTAATACATAATTCTGGACGAGTCATTCCAGGACAGTTTGCGGGCATGATGGGCGAAGACGCTAATCCTTGGTTTGTCGAAGGAGCGTCATTCCACAAAACGTCGTATGGTGCATTTCCCAAATACGCGTTCGACCACCAGGATCGGGGCACAGATCTAGCACGAACTTTTCAAGCTCCTAACCTCGAATTACCACATGGACTCGCTGCAGGTCGGTTTGTCGATCGACTCAAGCTGGTCCAATCTGTCACCGACCAAAAACGCCGACTCGACAAATCTGCTCAAACGGAACTCTTTGACCAATACCGCCAACAAGCGATTTCTCTACTGACCGACAAGACCGTCCAACATGCGCTGGACGTCACCAAGGCGGACGAGAATATTCAAGAGAGCTACGGAAAGAACTGTTTTGGCTGGTCGCTACTGATGGCGCGACGGCTGGTTGCTGCGGGCGTCAACATGGTCCAAGTCAACTTAGGCAACGACGAAGCATGGGACACTCACGGAAATGCGTTTCCCCATCTAAGAGACAAGTTATTCCCGCCGACAGATCAAGCAGTCAGTGCTCTACTGGACGACCTGGATGCTTCTGGGGAACTGGACGAAACACTGATTGTCATGGCTGGTGAATTTGGCCGTACGCCAAAAATCACGTTACTGCCGAGTCATTATAAGCTGCCCGGGCGTGATCATCATGGGGCGCTGCAAAGTGTTTGGTTTGCCGGCGGGGGCGTACGGGGCGGTCAAGCGCTTGGCAAGTCCGACAAACACGGTGGCTTTCCCACTGACCTACCCAAAACACCCGAGCATCTTGCGGCAACTATTTACGATGCCCTCGGTTTACCCGCCACAGCCGCTTGGGTGGACGGTCAAGATCGCCCGCATTTGATTTACCATGGCGAGCCAATCAGCGAATTATTCTAAGTCAATCGCACCGTCGTTACAAAAATCCTTTACTCCACGGTCCAGTAATCGCGGCAGTAAATCCCGGTGTTTGGATATTAGTGAAAAGCCACTGCCCATCTGGGCTGAAATTCACACCGGCCCATTCTGAGCCGCGGAAGTCTCCTTTTTTGCCCATCGTGCGCTCGTTGATGATCACATTATTAAAGCCGAGCGGAAAAATATCTCCCTCTGGACTGAGCATCTGCAGCCGCGGATAGTATCTTTCAATCCCCGCATCCGTTTCCACTGTCGTCGTACCGCAATCTTCACAGACAAGAATACCTCCGCGAGGGCTAATCGCTAAGTTGTCTGGCATGTTAAGTACTAATTTATCCGGTGACTCAAACACCAATCGCAAGGTATTCTTGTCGGGAACATATTCCCATATTTGCCCTGCGCTAACATTTCCGCCGCTAGTTGAATCAAAAAAGATCGAGCCTTGATAATGCCAAATACCTTCGAGCCGAGCAAAGTTAGTCCCGCCTAGTTTGCGACCTTGTGAATAAACACCGAGAGCGTTCGTGGTGCCTTCAACATGAGGAATTGTCGGATCATCAATCGTGACCCATTCAATGTTTTCAAACACGGCACCTGGTTTGACGTTCTTGGATAGATCAAGCTGTCCTGGAACTTTCATCATTTGTAGAGTTCCGCCAGCTACCAGCTTACCTTTGGTTTTAGGTAAAAACCGATATAACCCAGAGGTTGATCGATCTTCGGTTTCGTAGACAATCGAAGTCGCCGGATCAACAGCAACTGCTTCATGCACAAACCGCCCCATGTCCTGCAGCGGCACAGGTGATCCGTTTCCATCAGCAGGAACCTCAAATATCCAACCGTGCGACTCCGCATACTTCGGATCTGATTCTTCTTCAGGGCCATTCAGTGTCTCTTCGCAAGTCAACCAACTTCCCCAGGGAGTTACGCCGCCCGCACAATTTCGCACGGTACCGGAAAGGCTGGCTTGACTCGTCAAAAACTTGCCCACATTACAATCAAAAGTAAAATTGCTTGTGCCTCCGCCTGCATTAGCATCATAGGTATTCGCAGCTTTAGCGTATGAGGGTTTCAAGCCGTTGATTTCGTGATTACGGCAGAGTGTAACAATACCCTTATTCTCCGCAATTACCCCCATTCCATCGTGAGCACCTGGCATTTTACGGCCATCACTCATCACCTCACCCGTCCAATTGCCTGTTACATATTTGAACCCCTCCGGCAAACTTAACAATTCCAAACCAGTGTTCATATCTTTCGTTGGTTTTAGAGGACCATAGGGACTCTGTTTGCCCGACTTATCCACGTTGGATGCTTGTAGATAATTAAAATTGCTAAGCGTTTCGGCAACCAAAAATGCCCCAACCGCGCTCGAAGAAAGATTCAGAAAATCGCGGCGGGAACTTGTTTGTGGCTTGTTAATCATCGTATCTATTCTAGGAAGAAGGGGCGTGAGGCGGGTATTAATGAACACTTATTATAATTCAGCCGCCGGTAATTAACATTACAGGTCCATTGACTATGGCAATACTTTAGATTTCCCAGCCTAGACGATAGTCTTTTCTTAGTAAGCTGTTAGCAGCATCATTGTTCGTAATGCTCATGGATTTGGGGTCATAGGTAATCGGAGTTCCGGCTCGATAAGCAACATTGCCGAGCAAGACGATTTCGGTAAAGGGTCCTGCATATGCAAAATTAGAACCGGTAGCGCTGCCAGTTTTACAAGCCGCAATCCATTGAGCATGATGCCCTGGTGACTCCGGTAAATAGGGTGCTGGTGCTTCGACGCCATCACCAATAAAGACTGGGGACTGACCGTGTGTACACGCTACTTTGCCTTTCTCTCCAATAAACAGCGAGCCGTTCATAGGTAGATTTTTAGCAATTTCAGGATCCTTAGGTCGTGCTGTTCCCTCATACCAATAGACGTCGACCGGAGCATATTTACCTCGGCGGCCAAATTCAAATTTTGTGATCATCCATGTTGGTGCACTATCGGCATTAACATCTGGGCCTTGCGAAGAAACCGTCACTTTGCCACCAAGCTTCAATCCCCAAAAGCTGGGATCCATCAAGTGAATGGCCATATCCCCAATCGCTCCACAGCCAAAGTCCCAGAACCCGCGCCACTTAAATGGCATATACGCGGGGTTGTAGGACCGCGACCGAGCAGGACCGAGCCATAAGTCCCAACTAAGGTTACCGGGTATTTCATGTTTTCCAGTGGGGGCATCAATGCCTTGTGGCCACCATTTGCCAGGACGGTCTGTAATGATATGTGCCTCACGAACTTGACCCAGAGTCTGGGATTCTAAGATTTCAACCAACCTTAAATATCCTGGATGTTCATGATTTTGTGTTCCCATCTGAGTGGCAACACCTTGCTTCTTCGCTTCACTGGCAACCATCCGCGCTTCTTCAACACTGTGCGTCAATGGTTTTTCACAATAGACATGCAACCCTGCTCGGAGTGCTCGTAACGTCGCGGGAGCGTGATGATGGTCTGGGGTGGAAATAACGGCAGCATCTATATCGCTGCGTTCAAGGAGCTTTCGATAGTCCGCGTACTCGACTGCTTTTGGATGCTTGTTTTTTGCGCCAGCTAACCGATCGCTATCAACATCACATACGGCCACAACATTCTGACCACCCATTGCGGAAAGGTTAGCACCACCTCGGCCTGCCACGCCAATGACACCAACGTCGAGTCTCTCGTTGGCGCCAAAAACCCTACTCGGCACAAACAATGGTACCGAAAAAACCGTGGACGCTTTGACAAAGTTACGGCGATTCAAATGTGTTTTGCTAGGTTGGTGTACCATCATTCTTTCCATTAGGTAATAAGTTCATCGCTAGGTACTAGCTTACTATAAAACACTGCACGATTGCCGTGTGTTCTTAGCATTTGATATTCAAGTGGATATTTTACTACCGCTCCATTCGGACTGCCGCCATCTATTTACGGGCAATCCACGTCCAATGGCGATCGCTGCTGGCCTGCACCGTTGCGTCGTCAAATCCTAGCAAGCTAACCGACTCGCGTATTTCAGCCAAACTCAACGCCGCTCGCAATGAATCATCAAACATCTGTTGCTGGTGTTCATTTTCCTCGCCGGCATATTGTTGTACCAACGTAACAACTTGTTCGTCAGTTGTCGGCCGCATCAGATCCCGGAAAAACAACAATCCACCATTACGAGCAACTCGCACAGCTTCGGTAAGCGCCACTAGTGGCTCAGGAATGTGGTGAATAATACTATTGGACATCACCGTATCAAACGACTCGGATTCCATCGACAAATCTTTCGAGTCAATCTGCTGCAAGAAAATACGCTCCGTAAAGCCTTCAACTTCGATATTGTATCGAGCGAGATCGAGCATATGCGCCGCTAAATCAATCCCCATCACTCGGCAATGCGGATCCTGCTGGCACAACACGACAGGTATTTGCGCGGTACCTGTTCCAAGGTCTAAAACTTCCGTACCAATATCACCTGCCTGTAGCAAATCCGTAACAAAAGCTTGGTTAACGCCACGGTGGTCCATGCAATCATAGTCATGGGCTTCGGACAACGTATCCATGACTTCCGGCTCTAGCACTCGTTCTAAACTCATTAATCTATTCTTTCTCCGTATCTCAGGATTGCATCCAGGCTGTCTTAATGTGAACACCGTTAGTCTATCGCCCTTGTGAATATAGTATTACGCCAGTATCGTTTTTGCCAACTCTCCCGGACGTTCTTGTACATAGCGAGGAACAGCATATCCCGGCAACCTTATTCGTAGTTGCTTAATCAACTTCTTGCCCGTTTCAATCGGCACTTCGAAATGTGCTGCACCAGCAACTCGATCCAGCTGATGCAAATAATAAGGCAACACGCTCGCATCAGCCAGTTTGGTAAACAACTCTTCTAAAGCTTCAACCGAATCATTCACGCCTTTCAAAAGCACCGTCTGATTGAGTACTGGAATTCCTGCGGTAACAAGACGGTCAAGTGACTGCAACACTTCTGTTCCGAGTTCATTGCCATGATTGGCGTGAACCACAAACCAAACGGCCAGTCGACTGGAGGCCAAGCGATTCACTAATGCCTCCGTGACGCGTGCGGGTATCACAATGGGCAACCGAGTATGGATCCTTAAACGTTTGAGGTGTGGAATATTTTCCAGCAGGGTTATTAATTCTGTTAACAAATCATCGGTCAACACCAATGGGTCTCCGCCACTGAGTAGTACCTCGTGGATGCTTTCATCGCTGCGAACAGCAGCCAATGCTGGTTGCCAACGGCCATCTTCTGCACCTATTTCTTGAAACGCCTGATAGGGAAAGTGCCGCCGGAAACAATAACGACAATGCACGGCACAAGCACCAGTCACAACCATCAGTGCGCGTCCCGCATATTTCTGTAATAGCCCTGGTGCGAGGCCAGCTTGTGATTCCCCCACTGGGTCAACTTTAAACTGAGCGTCCAACACCTCTTCCTGTACCACATTAAGAACCTGCCGCAATAGCGGATCATCTGGGTTTCCACTTTCCATGCGGCGCGCAAATCCGCGTGGCACGAACAGTGGGAATTGTTTTGCGGCGAGCGCTGAAATCTCCATCTCAGCCAGATCGATATTCAAGAACTGGCATATCTCGTCTGCTGAACGGAAAGCTGTTTTTATCTCTTGTTGCCATGTCGGAATTTCAACTTCCGCTTCCAGATTAGGCTTTTCGCTTCGAAGTAGTTTGGACTGTAATAACGTCGGGGGCATGGTTATAGTATCAATAAGAAAAGTGGTATAAAAGAATCCTTGACGACCCTTGATTTTAACAACAATTAACTCGCGCAGAGGAAGTGAACGACCGTGGCAACCTATAAGACTAACGATTTTCGCAAGGGCTTGCGAGTTGAAATTAACGGCGAGCCGTACATGATGATCGAAATGAATTTCGTAAAACCTGGCAAAGGGAATGCTTTTTATAAATGCAAGCTGCGAAATTTACTGCGCAATACAATTTTGGATCGTACCTATAAAGGTGGCGATTCGCTCGAATCCGCTGATGTTGAGGAAGTTGGTTGTCAATATTTATATAAACAAGGCGATACATTCTTCTTTATGAACAACGATGATTATGACCAATATGAATTATCTGCCGAGCAAGTAGGTGATTACTGGAAATACTTAACCGAAGGCATGAAATGCCAAACGGTCCTTTGGAACGAAAATCCAATTACCTTAACTCCGCCGAATCACGTCGAGTTAAAGGTCGAATATTGTGAACCCGGTGCCAAAGGCGACACAGCAACAAGTGTTACCAAGCCTGTCACGGTTGAAACTGGGGCTGAGATTCTCTGTCCAGCATTCATTGAAATGGGAAATATTATCAAAGTCGACACTCGTACCGGCGATTATGTCGAACGCGTGAACCAAAAATAACTTTTGCGAAAAAGCGCATCGACATCAGCATGGCCTACCTGCTAGCCACAAACGGACTCGATCGCGGACAAGCCCATCAGCTTGTACTGGGTGACAACGTCATTGGCCGAGATGCTGATTGTACCGTTCACCTTAACTTACCCTCCGTCAGCCGCAAACATGTACGGCTCGTCGCCGACGACCCGCATTTCACAATCTCGGACCTCAACAGTGCTAATGGGACGAAGATCAACGGCCACCAGCTCACCAATCCAGTATCACTACAGCCCGGGGATGTGATTAAGATTGGCGATCTCGAGTTTTCATTTGTGCTGAAACTACCAGATATTGCTGAGAACGTTTCCGGCAGTAATCGTACAAATTTCCAACCGACCGCGGAGCTCTCTACACTACAGCGTCGCAGCGAACTTCTGGCTCAAGTCCGAACGTTCTTTTGCGACCATGGATTTGATGAAGTCGAAACACCCATACTTTCAATAGATACCGTTGTCGACCGCCATTTGTTTCCGATTCCGCTAGTCATCCATGACGAAACATATTGGTTACAAACTTCACCAGAGTTTCACATGAAGCGGTTGCTAACAGCTGGCATGCATGCCATTTACCAAATCACGCGAGCATTTCGCAACGATGAAAAGGGGCCATATCACAATCTGGAATTCACCATGCTCGAATGGTACCGGACATCATGGTCAACCGATGATGCCATCACCTTCTTGGGGTCTCTGGTAAGCACAATTTTGTCCACCGCCGCAGCCCAAACGATTTCCTATCAGCAGGCATTCATGGCAGCTATAGAAATTGATCCGCTCGAAGATTCTACCGCGAAATTGTTGCGCTGCATTGCGGGTTTAGACTTCCAACCGCCTGAAAACTGGCGCAGCATGGATCGCGATGGCTGGCTTGATTTGTTGTTTACCGAATATGTACAACCGACGCTAGGTCTAGATGTCCCAACCATTTTGGTCGACTACCCTCTTTCTCAAGCCGCGTTAGCTCGGCAAAACCCTGACAACCCAAAAGTAGCTGAACGCTTTGAGCTATTTTTCCATGGCTTGGAATTGGCCAACGGTTATCACGAACTATTAGACGTTCAGGAATTGCGGCGCCGCAACGAGCGAAGCAACCGGCAGCGGGAACAAGATGGGCAACCTCGATTACCACAAGAAAGCTATTTAGATACGGCGATGCAAAGTGGCTTACCGGATTGCTGCGGGGTAGCCCTGGGGTTTGACCGCTTGGTGATGTTAGCAACCGGGGCCACCGACATCTCCGAAGTAATTGCCTTTCCCTTCGATCGCGCGTGATGCGTAGTTGGGAAATTCAACATTTTTGCAAATTTGTGTTAGTGAGGGAAATTCCCCCACCGCTGCGCAGTAAGACCCTGCGCCACCGGCATTCGGACGCCGTGACCGTGGTCCCTACTAGGGTACAAATAGCAGGCGAACATGGTAAACTACGGACATAAATAGGCTCTATACAATCGTCTCTTTTGATTGACAGCAATGCGTCAATATCTCGATCTAGTCCAGCAAATCTACGACCACGGTGCTATCAAAGAAGATCGTACCGGCACTGGGACTCGTAGCCTATTTGGACATCAAATGCGATTTGATCTAGCTGATTCTTTTCCGCTACTTACCACAAAAAAAATACACCTGCGTTCCATCATCCACGAGTTGCTGTGGTTCTTAACCGGTGATACAAACATCCAGTACCTCCGCGACAATAAAGTACGTATTTGGGATGAATGGGCGGATGAAGATGGAAACCTCGGGCCAGTCTACGGCCACCAATGGCGGAGTTGGCAAAGTACGGACGGTCAAGTCATTGATCAGATTAGCGATGTTGTTGGAAACATCAAATCCAACCCAGACTCTCGTCGTCTGATCGTCAGCGCTTGGAACGTGGGCGACGTTGATAAAATGGCCCTGCCGCCTTGTCACTTATTATTCCAATTTTATGTGGCCAACGACAAGCTGTCATGCCAGTTATATCAGCGCAGCGCCGATGTGTTCCTCGGTGTTCCATTTAATATCGCCTCTTATGCACTGCTGACACTAATGGTAGCTCAAGTCACATCCCTACAGCCTGGCGAGTTCGTACATACACTCGGCGATGCACACCTTTACAGTAACCATCTCGAGCAAGCCGAATTACAGTTATCCCGCGAGCCACTAGCGTTGCCGACGCTACGAATAAATCCAGACGTAAAAAACATCTTTGATTTCTCGTTCGAAGATTTTACCCTAGATAACTACGACCCCCATCCGCACATCAAAGCCTCCGTTGCTGTCTAAGTTCCACCTAGTTCAAAAAGTATTCGCGGTAGTACAATGGCCATTTCTATTATTGTTGCCATTTCCCAAAATGGAATTATCGGCCGAGAGCTGGATTTACCGTGGCACATCTCGGCTGATTTGAAAAGATTCAAAGCCTTAACCATGGGGCACCATATTGTCATGGGTCGTAAAACCTATGAATCCATTGGGCGGCTGTTGCCCGGACGAACCACCGTGATTATCACTCGACAATCAGATTACCAAATTCCAGGGGCAATCGTTGTCAACAGTGTTGAACAAGCCTTGGCGGTTGCGGCCGACGATCAGGAGACGTTTATTGTGGGTGGTAGCCAAATCTATAATCTAGTACTGTCGCTGGTTGATACACTGTACATCACGCGCGTCCATGCCGACGTCGAAGGTGACACTCGGCTTGATGCCATCGACTGGTCGGCCTGGGAATGTGAAAGTAGCGAACGCCACTCGGCGGATGAGAAAAACGACCACGAATATTCATTCGAAATCTATCGCCGTGGATCGTAGCTGGGGCGTTATCAGCCGCTAAAATCGGTACGATTTACGATAAAAACATCCGCTCGCCCGCGGTTTTAGCTTTTTCTTGCCGGTGAATGAACCCCCTTACGCTATCATGCGTAAAGTTAACTAGCCATCATGCAAATAACACCGGTGTCGCCCACTATGGGGAATGAACTTACTGACGAGCAAATAATGGCTCGTTATAAAAAAGACGGTTGTCGTAACCTGTTTGCGCAATTGGTTCGCAGATACGAACGAGAGCTTTATAGTTATTTGCGGCGGTACGTTGGCAATGCGGAAATGGCGGAAGACGTTTTTCAAGCAACGTTTTTGCAGGTCCATTTGAAGTGCGACCGTTTTGATGACAGTCGCCGTTTTCGTCCTTGGTTGTACACTGTTGCAACCAATCAAGCGATTGATGCCCAGCGGCGGCAAAAACGCCATCGCATGGTGAGTTTGGATCAAACTAACAAATCACAAGACAGTGTTGATATTGGTTCGTTAATTAATCTGCTTGAAGGAAACGATGGGGATCCACTAGAACATGTTGCTCAACTCGAACGCGGGCAATGGGTTCAACAAGCGGTTAGCGAATTGTCAACACAAATGCGAGGCGTGATTGATTTGGTTTATTACCAAGGCATGAAGTATCGTGAAGCAGCAGACATATTAGGCGTCCCCGTGGGGACTGTAAAAAGTCGATTACATGCGGCTGTTGTAAAGTTAAACGAAGTTTGGTCGCGTACGATGAATGAGCAATAAGATATGAACGTAGACATTATTGGATTTGTGATGGGTGCTTTAGATGCCCAAGAACACCAACGCATCGAGGATTTGATGCGTAGCGATACCGAATTGCAATCACAAGTGGATTTAATTCGCCGGAGCCTGCTGCCCCTCGAATCGTATCGTCACTGTGAACCCCCTTCCGATCTGTACAACCAAACACTCGAATATGTGTTTGACCAAGTCGATGCTCACAAAGTAGGGTCAACCATCGAAATGGCTCAACCGGCGTTTACCAGCAAACAACTTGTCACCAGTTCACGGCGATCGTGGCGGCCAATGGACATCTTTGTAACGGGCATTGTGGCGGCGAGTTTGCTGATGTTACTTTCACCCGCACTCTTTAACAGTCGCTTTGCTGCAGAGCTGCGACAATGCCAAAACAACCTACAAAACCTCTACGCGGGTTTCAGCCAGTACAGCATTACCCACGAAGGTGAATTTCCAACCGTCACCCATAATTTCGCTTTTGCAACCTCAGGCGCATACGCTCCGATTTTACTTGAACAAGGCTATGTTACCGACGAAGGCTATTTCTATTGTCCAGCGGCAGCCGAATCCATTGCTTGGCGGCAACAAGGAATTCCGACTAAGCAAACTGTGGCGAACGCCAGCGTCGAAGATCTAACTGCCCTGCAGCAACGCATGGGAGGTACATATGGCTACAGTGTTGGTTACCAAGCGGGTGGTCGTATTCGAGCAATTCGTAATCAACAGCGACCAAATTTTGCTCTCATTGCGGATCGCCCCAGCGGCCAATCCAGCCAGCGCTACAGCATGAACCACGGTGGTCTGGGGCAAAACATTCTCTTTGAAAACGGGCATGTTGCTTTCGTGCGTGGAACACAATCTGTCGGACTGGGAGATCACTATTACGTCAGCGACCGTGGCATCGTTGAACCAGGTGTCCATCGTGATGATTCAGTCATCATGGAAAGCGGCATCCCCCTCACGAATGTCTCGCAATAAAAAAGCCGCGACACTCCATGATTGGATTGGCACTCGTTTGGTGTACAATACCTACAGTCTTGCCAGTTCCACCTTTCTTTTTACTAAGGGGGCCGTGTGTCCGCTGCTATCAACAATGTTCATAACATCGATTGCATCGAGGGCATGCAGAGCTTAGCAACGGGTAGTGTTGATCTCGTGTTCGCAGATCCACCGTTCAATATTGGTTATGACTATGATGTTTACCAAGACAATCTCGAATCGGACGATTATTTGAAGTGGACAAGCCGCTGGATTGAGCAGGTCGTACGGGTCCTCAAAGACAACGGCACATTCTGGCTCGCTATTGGCGACGAATATGCCGCTGAGATGAAAGTCTTGATGCAGCGGGAATTTGGCTTAACCTGCCGCAGTTGGGTTATTTGGTATTACACGTTCGGCGTGAACTGCAAGCGCAAATTCAATCGCTCGCACGCTCATTTGTTTCATATGGTCAAAGACTCCAAACAGTTCACCTTTAACACTTCCGAAATACGCGTGCCATCCGCTCGACAGTTAGTCTACGGCGACAAGCGAGCAAATCCCAAGGGCCGTTTGCCTGATGACACATGGGTCCTGCGGCCACAAGATTTACCCACCGGCTTCACAGCAGATGACGATACGTGGTATTTCCCTCGAGTCGCTGGAACCTTTAAAGAGCGCTTAGGTGTGCACGGTTGTCAAATGCCCGAGCAGTTACTTGGCCGCATCATCCGCGCATCAAGCGATCCAGGCGAATTGGTAATGGATCCGTTCACAGGCAGTGGCACCACACTAGCAGTCGCTAAAAAGCTACAACGTGATTACTTGGGTTTTGAATTATCAGAACAATATATTGATGCTGTCGAAAATCGACTCCAGCAAATCACGCCCGGTGACGATTTAGACGGAGCACCTGAACCACAAATTAGTGCTCCTGCAACCGCCAACGGTCGCCAATTAGGCAGCAAACCCAAAAAGAAAACACCAGTGAACACAGACCAACCATCGTTACCAGGGCTTGACGTATGAAGTACGCCATTTGCAATGAGACCTTTCAAGAATGGCCTTTTGAAAAAGCGTTCGCCGCTGCCAAAAATTTTGGCTATGACGCACTGGAATTTGCTCCATTTACTATCGAAGAAAATGTGTTCGATATTTCAGCCGCCCGCAGAGCTAGCGTTCGGCAACTTGCAGACGATCATGAACTGGAAATCATCGGCTTGCATTGGCTCCTCGCTAAAACCGAGGGACTCTATTTAACAAGCCCCGACGCAGATGTCCGTCGACAGACTGCTGAGTATCTAGCCGAGTTAGCAAGGCTGTGTAGCGACTTGGGCGGATACGTAATGGTACTTGGATCTCCGCAACAACGGAATTTACTGCCGGGCATCGATCACGATACTGCACTTAATTATGCCGCTGATGTTTTGCAGCAAGTCGTACCGATCTTAGACGAACTCAATGTTATTATTGCCGTTGAGCCCTTATCGCCATTAGAAGGTGATTTTTTGCTAACCGCCGATCAAGGTGCCGACCTGTGCTCTCGTGTTGCTGCCGAAAATGTGCAATTGCACTTAGACGTGAAAGCAATGTGCTCGATGGGTGAACCTGTCGATGGCATTATCCGTAAACATGCGGATATTACCGCCCATTTTCATGCTAACGATGAAAATCTGCGGGGACCGGGTATGGGCGCTGTTGATTTCTTACCAATAATGCAAGCACTCCAGGATACCAACTACAACGGCTGGGTCAGTGTCGAAGTATTTGATTACGAACCGGGAGTAGAAACTTTAGCCAGTGACAGCATTCGCTATCTACGGGAAATCGAATCACAACTTGTTTGATCGAAAGTACTAGTCATGGAATTTGAATGGCTGATTTGGATCACAGCGTTGCACGTACTAGCCATCACAATATTCGAAGGCCTAGCGCATTACTCGTTATCATCTTTACCGCAGTTACGCGACCAATGCATTCCTGATGGCGCACTGTGGCCAAGCGTTGCCATTGTCGTAGCCGCGCGCAATGAAGAACGTGACATCGAACCAGCCATTCAGTCGATGTTGGAATTAGATTACCCAAACCTGCGGTTCACAGCAGTCAATGATCGCTCGACCGACAACACTGGCGCTATCTTAGATCGATTAGCTCATGGTGATCGACGACTGCAAGTTGTTCACGTCGAGGAATTACCCTCCGGTTGGCTCGGTAAAAACCACGCTTTGCAACTCGGCTCAGACGCGTCACAAACAGACTACCTACTTTTTACCGATGCTGATGTCTCCTTTGACCCCCTCTGCTTGCGTCGCGCCGTTGCCTACAGCGAACAATACCGAGTCGACCATCTGACAATGTTTCCGAGTGTACCGATGCCTAATCTATGGCTGGATGCGTTCGTGATTTTCTTTTTTCGTGTTTTTATGGTGTTCTATCGGGCATGGCAAGTAGCCAATCCACGCCGTACTGCATCTTTGGGTTTAGGCGCATTCAATTTGATCCGCAAAGAGGTCTATCAGCAAGTTCAAGGACACCACAAAATCAGTATGGAAGTGGTTGATGATTTGATGATCGGGCAGATCATCAAGCGACAAGGCTTTCGTCAACACGTTCTCCAAGCGCGCGAGGATATAAGTGTTCCTTGGTATCAGTCAATTTCTGAACTCGTCGTGGGCTTAGATAAGAACGTCTACGCCGGCGTTGGATATAATTTGGGGCTAATGACCCTCGCCGTATTAAATTTAGTCCTAGTATTCCTCTGGCCATTCATCGGTATCTTTGTTTTACAAGACACCCCCCAGATATTGCTCGGAATCGTATGTGCGCTACTGCTAGTCTCCTCGGCCGTCATGGCGTGGCGTATTCGAGTGAACCCAATCTGCGCACTGTTTCTTCCTTGGATTATCGCCGTGTTTGTTTTCACAATAATTCGTGCTACTGTTTTGTTTTATCTCCGTGGTGGCATAAAATGGCGCGATACGCTGTATACCCGCAAAGAACTAATGACCCATCGAATCAAGTGAGAAGATTATGCGATTTTGCCTATCGATACTGTTAGCCAGCATGTTTGTCTTTAGCTGCGGCGCCACAGAAAATACGCAATGGGAAGCTGGCGTGGCCAAAGTTAAGATTACGCCAAGCCATTTTATGTGGATGTCCGGTTACGGCGGACGGACTGTTCCCGCAGATGGAAAGTTGACCGACATCTGGGCGAAGGCTTTAGTTTTACGGGATTCTAACGGCCGTGAAGCGGTTCTCATTACCGCTGACCTAATCGGTATTGGGGCTGAATCTACCAAAGTAATCGCTGCGGCCTTACAGAAAAACCACGGGCTGGATCGGGATCAGTTTGCAATCGCTACCTCTCACACTCATACCGGACCAGCGTTAAGTGATAACCTTGTACCGCTGCATTATTTACGTGCGCCAGAAGCCGAAGCCGCTAGAATTACGCAATATACCATGCAACTACGTACAATGCTCATCGATGTTGTCGCCGCCGCATACAAAACCATGCAACCCGTATCGCTAACTTGGGGCAACGGGAATTGTACTGTTGCTGTGAACCGCCGCAACAACACCGAAGCAAATGTGCCCCAACTACGCCTCGCTGGTGAACTAAAAGGTCCGTTCGATCACGATGTGCCGGTGCTCGCCATTCGGGATGCCGATTTGAAATTAAAGACCGTCGTATTTGGCTATGCCTGCCACTCAACCGTTCTCTCATTTACCCAATGGTCCGGTGATTACCCAGGATTTGCTCAAACAGCACTAGCAGAAACCAATCCTGGGGTGACCGCCATGTTTTGGGCTGGTTGCGGCGCCGATCAAAACCCCTTGCCGCGGAGAACGGTCGAGCTTGCCAAAACATATGGCCGTCGCTTGGCAACCGCCGTCAACAGTGTCTTGCAAGGTCGCATGCAAAAAGTCGTTGGCCCATTGCAAACTCAGTATCGTGAAATCCAAGGCCGCACGATTGCACCAAAAACACGACAGGACCTTGAAACTATACAACGCGACGGGAATCAGTATGAAAAACCATACGCTCAATATCTGCTCAACCAACTCGATAGCAATAACGCCTTACCGCAAACATACGCCTACCCAATTCAGACGTGGCACCTCGGCAACAGCGTCCAGTGGATTTTTCTTGGCGGCGAAGTGGTGATCGATTACGCAATTAAAATCAAACAAGGGGCACAACCGACAAGCCCCTACCGCAATCCTGCAATTTGGGTGGCGGGGTACAGTAACGATGTAATGGCGTATATTCCGTCGCTACGAGTTTTACGCGAAGGTGGATATGAAGGGGGTGGATCCAATACCTATTACGGTTTTCCAGCTCTGTGGCATGAAGAGTTTGAATCTCAAATTCTTACCGAAGTGCGCAAGCAAATGGGTGGCACAACTACCCGTTGATCAGGGGGAAAATAGATTTCGCTACAACCCTGTCCAATTTTCTAATTCGCGGGAATCTGTATAAATTCGTGATGCGCTAATTAACCGCCTGCGCGAAGTTCCGCTAGATGCTGAGCAGTGCCGACGAGACGATCCCAGTTCTCATAGATATATTCTGGTGGACCACCAATTTGAGCGACGACAGCCGCGACATGCTCCGTGGGAACCATTTCGATCGCATCCCATGGACAAACGAGAAGCTCATATGGATTTGAAGATTTCGTGGGAATATGCACACACACGTCACACCCAACACATGCTTCTAAGTCGATTTCACACCAACTTTGGTTGCCCTTCGTACCCAAGCCGAAGTGCTTCATTTCAATACAGTCCACTGGGCATACTTCCAGGCAGGCCTCGCAACCTGTGCAATTATCAGCATTGATGACAGCCAATGTCTTGGGCACTTTTTTTCGGGCTGTTTTTTTTGCGGCCATCAAAGGCATCCGTTGAAAATTGAACACTACCTGTATTTTAGGTATCTCATCGTGGTGTTGATTATAAATACTAATCGGCACGGAGCAAATAGGTTAGCCACCGAAAGTCGCCATTGCTGGCGTCTTTGCCGATACTTTTTTATGCGTCAATAACTCGTTCGTCGGCCATCAAAGCGTCATATGTCTGCCGTACTCGAATCAAATGCGCCATTCCATCATGAATCATCACTTCGGCAGCGAGCAATTTCGAATTATAATTGGACCCCATCACGCTGCCGTAGGCACCAGCACACTCAAGCACTAAGTAATCTCCAACTTGTGCCTCTGGTAGGCTCCGAGTGCAAACGAATCCACCCTCCTGCTGAGTAAATATATCACCCGATTCGCATAATGGGCCACCGACGACAACATCAACATGTTTGCTATTTTCGTTCTCTTCGACTGCAATTGAAATCGGATGATAGGCTCCATACATAATTGGTCGAGCAAGGTTATTAAATCCAGCGTCAACCAAATAAAATCGTTTATCAGAAGTCGTTTTAATAGATCTAATTTGAGTGACTAGGAATCCGCTTTCGGCAACTAAGAAGCGGCCAGGTTCGATTTCCAAGCACACCTCATGACCAACTTGGTCGACAATCCGCTGTCGTGCAGCGTTCCACAATGCGTAGAACTGTCGCAAATCAATATGTGCCTCTTCTGCACTATAGGGGATCGGCAACCCACCCCCGGTACTAATCGTACGAACCGTATCACCAACAACGGCAACCGCTTTTTCAAGCGCACCACAAACCTGCGACAAATGCTCCATGTCACACCCTGAACCAATATGCATATGCAATCCGGTAATGGTGATGTCATACTGAGCAGCGAGCGTTTTACACTCTGCTAGTTGCTCGTGCCAAATTCCATGTTTTGATTGAGAGCCACCCGTGTTTGTCTTTTCACTGTGTCCGTGCCCAAACCCCGGGTTGATGCGCAACGTAATTTCTACGCCCGGCGTCACCTTGCCGAGCTGCTCAATCATATCCACCGAACCACAATTAACGTGAATGTTATGTTCCTGCACAAGCGCCAGCGCATCTTGATCAAAGATATCTGCGGTATAAACGATCTCAGGCCCCCGGCTAGTATCGCTGCCTCCTTGATATCCAACGCGTAGTGCCCGATGAATTTCACCCGCACTGACGGCATCTAGAACGACCCCGTGCTGTTTCATCAACGCTAGAATTGCTAGGTTCGAATTGGCCTTTTGGGCGTAACGTACCACATCAAATTCACTGAGCTCCGCCACGCGTCGCAAAATAACTTCAGCATCATAAACGAAGGTTGGTGTACTGAACTGCGTTGCAATTTCTTTAATTGAAATCGCCGCAATATGAGTACGCGTGGTTGGAAATAGATTATTGGAAGTAGAACTGGACATCGATAAACCTAAAAGTCACAAACAGGTGTAGTCTGGAAAATAAAAAAGCGGTGTCAGGCTGATGACCCGACACCGCTTATATCATCTGGTCAATAACTTTGCTTAGAACGGGCTATCATCCAACCCTGCTTCAGCTTGAGCGGCCTGTATGCCAACTGCAATGGCTTTAAGCACACCGGCTTCAAGTTCAATGCGGTAACGAGCACCATTCTTGATTGCCGTGAGTTCCATGCTAGCGGTATCCTTACCGGCAACGGATTCAGCGGCGGCGGCGGCTTGCTGCAAAGTCAGATCTTGCGTTTGCTCTGCGGCAAACTGCAAAATCTTATTCGCCGAACCCTTTAACAAGGCGGCTGAAACTTTTTTGCCTTTGTCCGCTGCGGATGCATCGATTGCAGCTGCCAATCGTTTGAGATTGTCTTTGCCAACGCCAATGTAAATTCGATCAGGACCCATCCTATTTTTAAAATCTTAAAAACATATCAAATCATCTGTGTTTCTGTAACGGAAATCCATTGGGATTTACATACGTC
>JYMV01026351.1_pt1 | contig 36096 bp, 47 predicted proteins | sample 338911 | NCBI WGS metagenome assembly JYMV01 (sample SAMN03354496, study PRJNA234377) | hydrothermal vent metagenome | biome: Deep sea; feature: Hydrothermal plumes at the Eastern Lau Spreading Center, Western Pacific Ocean; material: Seawater | place: Tonga | collected 2009 | depth 2000 m m | reverse complement strand
GATGTGGTACTGAGTTCGATATTCCCTCCAATACATCAATGTCATCAGCAGTTGGTCGCTACAACTTAGCTTGGCTGGTCTTCCCCTGTTCTCTCTTTTTGCAAGAGGTCTACTAAACACAACTAAATTGTCTGTATTTGAAAGAAGTGCGAACTGCTTTGCTCTTTGTGCGATTTCCCAATTGAAATCGCGTCATTGCTTATATGATAAGTTGCATACCCTTGTTTCAGTAGTGTAATCTCATTAACTTTCCCTCTCACTGTCCCACTGTCAAAATCCAATTCCCCGCCTGGTACAAAATCACATGCAATCTGAAACGGTACTCTATCATAACCTTCCGATTTTACGTGCAAGTCAAATCCTCCATCAACTTCCTCAACCTCCAGTGTAGTAAGCAATGGCGGAAGTTCATAGGTGTTTCGCTCTTTCCGAGTGTTGTAAAACCCACCAAAAGTCACCTCACGTCCCAATGGCATGTCATAACTTGGTCTTCTTCCATCCTGATCGCGACTCTCGTGTGTCATTCGAATTTTGCCATTCACTTCTTCGAATGTCTCACTGGCAAATTGCGCAATGGCAAAATAACTCGCACTGAAATTCACCGATACCAACTCAACCTGTCCGTGTTTGGCACTAAAAGGCGTTGTAATGCCAGCGCCAGTCGTTGCACTCGTTTTGTTCCGTCTTACCCGCCACAATTTAGCTGCAGGATAAACTTTTGCATAACTGTCTGACAATACCTCCCGTTCGGGATTATCCTCACGCCAATCGGGATGAGTGAGAAACGGTTCCAGCATCCAACCTGCGCCGGGAGAAATTGAATACAGCCAATCGGCCACAGCGGCATAAAATCCATTGCCGTCTCGACGTGCCATACTGTAATAACTATCCACCATGTTTACGAGAACCACGCGAGTTCCGTGATCTTGCCGCTGTGAAAAACTCGTCACAACCGTCCCATCTGCATGCAACATGTGATAAGACAAATCCAGATTTCGCCGCACGGGTTCCAAGAGATCCGGCCGATTGAGCGCATCGGCTGCTAATCTCAAAGAACGATTGCAAACAGCATTGTAGACACCTGTGCTCCGCTCGATGTATTCACCATCGGCATTGATATCAATGGTCTCAGCGAGGTATTGTTCCACAGTATCCATGCATCTAAATCAGGAAAGAGCTCCAGTGCCTGTGACAAAGCCCCCACCAGTACCCATCGATGATTTGGTGTGTGGAACCCACCGGCAACCATGCCAGGAACCGCTATTTGAATAATCTCACCTAGTGTTTCTGCAATCTGTTCCGCCCCTTTATCACCATAGGTCGCTGCTTTTCTTGCAGCACGCACAACAGGTGCAATTGCTTTCACAAGAAACCCCGTGTCAGGCGATGAGTCGAAATTGGTAGTAATCAGATCAAAACATCCACTTTCTCGTCGGATCTTTCGTCCAAAGGTTGCTCCCGATAGAATACGTGTCAAAATTTCTTCGCTTTGATAATACTTTCCACCTTCTAGCAGGTACGCGTGTCCAAGCGTAGGCACCGTACTCACACTTGTCGGTGCAGCTATGCCATCACTGACAAATCCGCCATAATCGTCCCTGCTTAGATCTATCACCTAACGTGGCAAAATAGATTCAACTTGCTCGTCCAATTTCTCCACCAAGTTGTCGTACTTTAGCATTTGGGGTTCCTTTCATGATTGTCTACACGTACGAGGGCAGGCGCCTCTCCGTCCAGCAATCGGGGGTATGGTATTCGGAGGTTCATCGTGACTTCTGTATTTTTAAATTATTGAATATTGTCTGTCCTTCTGTTCGTGTACTATTGTCAAGGCTCACCTCCAGAATCAGCTGGCGTACTGTGTTCCTCTAAGGGCGAAGCCGCGAGAGACCAGTAGCACAGCACCACGAGTACCAACTTTTATCGACCTGTTAACGGGCAACCTGAGTTGTACAATAGCTACATAATTATCATTACTAGTTTTATTCATTGGCTACTGACCTTCCAATCTCGTATTGCACAGTCGTCTCTTCATCAGCTATCTAAATCTATAGGAAGGTTGGCTGCCTGAAAATAGCTTGGTTGGGATTGGTTTCCCAACATCTAGTCGATAAACGGATAAGATGGTTACTTTCATAGTGAGACCGGATTTGAGGATCTGGATTGTCCGACCAACCTGCGTCTGTACAAGCGTGATGAATGGAAGATTCGTGTGTTGGTTGAAACTGTGCTGTTAATATTGACCTAATGTTTCTGATTTCAAGCATTCTTGACATGTAGCTTGGGATTATTTCAAAACTCGTCTGGGTCCATAATGGCGTTATTCAGCATCTTAGTTTAGTGGGATGGGATTAAAGTTGATGACAATGGTTTGACCTTTGTCTTTCGCTCAGTTCAGCGTATAATAAACTGTACTATAAGGTTATCAATGTTCTTTTATTTTTTCCAATATCAGATCTACAGCTTGGTTGACCGTTATCTGTGTAGTATTGATGATAATTGCGTCTTCAGCCTTCTTAAGAGGGCTATGCTGACGTGATTTGTCTTGTTGATCTCGTTCTTGTATCTCATTTTCAATTTGTTCAAACGAACAATCGACACCTTTGGCTTGAAACTCGTTAAATCGTCGTCTCGCACGTTCTTCAACCGATGCAGTAATATAAAATTTCAAATTGGCTTCTGGAAACACTACGGTTGTAACGTCACGTCCCTCAGCTATAACACTGCCATTTTGAGCGATACGGCGTTGTTGTTTAACCATTTCTTGTCTGACTTCGGGGATTTTTGCTACTGCTGCAACCTGCTGTTCAATCTCGGGTTTGCGGATCTCCTCGGAAACATCAATTCTATTAAGCAAAGTCGTTTTCCCATTATTGGAAAAGTCGATTTGACATTGCTTTTGTACGAGATTGACAAGTTGAGTTTTGTTATAGGGGGAGATTCCTTTCTGAGATGAAAGTAGTGTTACAGCACGATACATCGAACCGGAATTGAGGTATAGATAGTCGATTCGTTCAGCAACTTTGCGGGTCACAGTGCTTTTGCCCGATCCGGCAGGACCGTCAACCGCAATGGTCAACCTTTTAGTATTCATTTTTATCCCAAAGAGTCCCTTATTTTTTTTGCGTTTGCTAGAAAATCCTCGATTTTAGCGGCATCCTTGTTTTTCATTAGAATTTTTAATTGTTCTAAAGTCTTGATTGTTGATCCGACCATGGGGATGAGAACCTCAGCGTTTTGGAGGAAAATGTCCCTCCAAATTTCTGGGGAGCCGGCCGCAATTCGCGTGGTGTCTCGAAAACCTGTGGCGGCAAGCTCAAGGGCTCTAAGAGACTGAGTTTGAACTGACTGAGTTGTTTGGGTCAAAACCGATGCAATCAAGTGTGGTAAATGGCTCGCTCCGGCGATGAGATAATCGTGATCAGTTGGCGAGATAATAATTGTATCTCCACCGACAAACTCCCACATTTCTGTGATTACCTGGATTGCGGTTGATGACGTGTTTGTTGAAGGCGTAACGATACACTTTGCGCTATTAAAAAGGTTAGCTCTTGCGACGGCAACGCTGGCTTTTTCTGAACCTGCCATCGGATGTGAACCGACAAAGTGGATGTGTGACAGAGCTCGAACACCTAGAAAATCATCAATTTCTTTGACAACTTGAGTTTTTACGCTTCCTGCATCGGTAATAAATAGAGGCTTTGTGTCCGGTATCTGCTCTGAAATTCGCTTGACCATTTGAGGAATAAGTGAAACCGGTGTTCCTATGACGAGAAGATCCGCTTTTTCGACACCCAGCTTAAAGTCAGTTGTGGTGAAATCGACAGCGTTACGCTCGAGTGCAATATCAAGAGTTTCTGTCCGTCGACCTAGTCCGGTGATTTGACCTCTGAAGTCATTCTCTTTAAGAGCCAGGCCAAGCGAGCCTCCAATTAATCCAACACCGAGAATCGTGATATTTTCTATCTGCTGGAATTTTACTGTCATAGAATTGTTTCTGTCCGGAAAATCCAGCACCGTGGACATAAAAAAACAGGGTTAATCAACCCCGTTTTCACCTGGTGCGTAGGTAGCACCAACTGTCTTACTAGTTTCAATTTCTCAGTTTAGTTACACATTTAGTGACCAGAATGGCTAGGTTCAATTACTTCTTCAAATCTGTGTTATGTAGCTCAATTTTTTAGTGATAAAACCACCGATTCCCGAGTTTAGCACACTATTTGCCGCTTTTTCAATCAAAATCTGGCTTTCACTTGAGGTTACATACGTTTCTATGATAAAATATAAATGTCGGAAATTGAAGTAGATGTCAAATTAAAGAATTTGGGAGTGCTATGTCTCAATCACTTATTGCGCCGATTGATAAAGAGATAAAACTTGCGGATTTCGACCCTAATTACAAGGGAGGGTATAAACGCAAACGCGATGTCGAAGGTAAATTGCGTAAAATTATTAACAAAATTATCGAGTTACAGGAATTATTATACAGTGAAAATAATAATGCACTGTTACTCGTTCTACAGGCTATGGATGCGGGTGGAAAAGATGGGACGATTAAGCATGTAATGGGAGCAGTCAATCCTCAAGGATGTGATGTTAAGAATTTTAAGGTTCCTTCTGCTGAAGAGACTGCTCACGATTTTCTTTGGCGTTATCATATGGCTGCACCGAGAAAAGGGAAGATTGTTATATTTAATCGGTCTTACTATGAGGACGTTTTAGTTGTGCGAGTACACAATCTAGTTCCAAAATCTGTGTGGGGAAAAAGATATCAGCATATCAACGATTTTGAGCAAATGCTGGTGGAAAATGGAACAACTATTTTGAAATTTTACTTGCACATTTCGAAAGATGAGCAAAAAAAGCGCTTTGAGGATCGGTTAAACCGGGCTGACAAGCACTGGAAGTTTTCGGATGCGGATTTGCGTGAGCGTGAGTATTGGGACCAGTACATGGAAGCATTTGAAACGGTTCTTAATAAATGCAACACCAAAATTGCTCCATGGCATATCGTACCGGCAAATAACAAATGGTACCGAGATCTGGTAATTGGTAAGACGGTTGTGACGGCTCTTGAAAAGCTAAAAATGAAATATCCTGAGCCTGAACGCGATTTTTCGGACATAGAGATTAAAGATTAATATGCGCGAGGTTTCATTAAGAACGTTACCTTACGAATTACGAATTTTTTACGATTTGTATTCTTTTAAGAGTGTCACCAATTCGGTCTTGCCGCATTTAGTTATAAAAAAGGCTTGACAAATTGAAGCTTATTTAGTAAAATAAAAAATTTGCCCAACTAATATTACCGAATAGGGTAATTATGAAAAGGGGGTAATAGCCAAAAGCTAGACTGGTATTTGCGTTTACTCGGATTAAGTGAGTTCAACAGCCCCTTTGATGCGTTTTCGGGGCTTTATTTTATGTTTATATCCACAAAATTCTAAGGATGGGGTGGTTTTTAATGCCGACAATCAATCAACTGGTAAGGAAGAGGAGAAAATCTTCCAAGAAGAAAAGCAAAGCTCCAATTTTGCAAGGGTGCCCACAGAGGAGAGGGATTTGTCTTCAGGTCAAAACTATGACTCCAAAGAAGCCGAATTCCGCGCTTCGAAAAGTGGCCCGTGTTCGATTTAGTAATGGTTTTGAGGCAACTTGCTATATTGGTGGAATTGATCATAACCTGCAGGAGCACTCTGTGGTGCTAGTACGTGGCGGCCGAGTCAAAGATTTACCGAATGTTAGATATCATATTGTTAGAGGGACGTTGGATACAGCTGGTGTTGAGAATCGTAAGCAAGGGCGGTCGAAGTACGGTGCGAGAAAAACAAATTAATTGGGAGTTAATTAATGCCGCGACGTAGAGTCTCCATCAAGCGAGATATATTACCCGATCCGAAATATCATAGTACGTTGGTTGCGCAATTTGTAAATGTTATGATGCGCAGTGGCAAGAAAAGCATCTCCCAACGGATTCTATATGATAGTTTTGGTATCATTGAACAGAAATCGAATGAGGATGGGCTCGTTGTTTTTCGGCAAGCTATAAATAATGCGAAACCACTGCTTGAGATTAGGTCAAGACGAGTTGGAGGAGCAACCTATCAAATTCCAGTTGATGTGAGACCTGAACGCCGCACTACGTTGGCTATTCGATGGCTTATTCAAGCGGCACGAAGTCGCAACGATAAAACTATGTCTGAGCGCGTGGCCGGGGAAATTATCGATGCGTTTAATAAGCAAGGGGGTGCCATGCGGAGGAAGGATGAGCAAGCTCGTATGGCCGAAGCCAATAGAGCCTTTGCGCATTTCCGTTGGTGAAATTACTGGATTTTAGGGTTTAAAGATGCGATTTTTAGGGTTTAAAGATGCGATCTAGTTCCGCAAAATTGGAAAGAAGAAAAGTTGCAGGCGAGTGCCGCTTCTCACCGGAAGCGACAAGGAATATCGGTATCATGGCACACATTGACGCTGGTAAGACGACTGTGACAGAGCGAGTCTTGTACTACACAGGTCGTGTGCATAGGGTCGGTGAAGTACATGATGGCGCGGCAACAATGGACTGGATGGAACAGGAGCAAGAACGCGGTATTACGATTACTGCGGCAACTACCACCTGTCAATGGATGGATCATCGCATTAATGTTATTGACACTCCAGGCCATATTGATTTTACTGCCGAGGTTGAGAGATCTCTTCGTGTGCTAGATGGTGCTGTGGCTGTCTTTTGTGCTGTTGGTGGTGTTGAGCCTCAGTCTGAAACTGTTTGGCGTCAGGCTGATAAGTATAATGTTCCTCGGATTGCGTTTATAAACAAGATGGACCGTACCGGAGCCGATTTCTTTCGCACTGTTGAGATGATGATTGAACGGCTTGGAGCTCAACCGATACCGATTCAGATCCCAATTGGTTCTGCCGAAAATTTTAATGGTATCGTAGATCTTGTTAAGATGAGGGCCTTGAGGTGGGAAGATCATGATCTTGGCATGGAAGTACATGAAGTGCCGATTCCAGATGATATGAGGGACGTGGTTGATGAGTATCGTAGCCGGATGTTGGCGTTAATCGCTGATTGGGATGACGATCTTTTGGTGAAATATTTGGATGATGAGGAAATTAGTGAACAGAATGTGAATGATGGTCTCAGGAATGCAACGATTGCTGGTGATGTTGTACCGGTTTTGTGCGGGGCAGCGTTAAAAAATAAAGGTATCCAGCCAATCTTGGATTCAATTGTTTCTTATTTACCGAATCCTCGTGAAGTCGCGGCTGTCACAGGAGTAAACCCTCAAACAGATGTAATAGAAGAGCGCCTGCCGGATGACAGCCAACCGTTTTCTGCCTTGGCCTTTAAGATTATGACAGATCAACACGTTGGGAAACTTACCTTTTTCCGTGTTTACTCTGGAGTGTTGGCTAAGGGTACAAAAGTCTATAATAGCTCTACTCGTAAGGTTGAGAGAGTCAACCGACTGGTACAGATGCATGCCAACAGGCGGGAAGACAGAGAGGTGGTCTATGCCGGCGACATCGTTGCCGCAATTGGTATGCAGGATATTACGACAGGCGATACGATCTGTCAGATGAATGCACCGATTATTCTGGAATCCATGGACTTTCCTGAGCCTGTTATTTCTATTGCAATTGAACCAGAAACAACATCTGATATTGATAAGATGAATACCGCTTTGGCCAGATTAGCAGAGGAAGATCCTACTTTCAGAGTCCATCAGGATCCTGAAACAAATCAGATATTGCTTTCAGGCATGGGGGAACTTCATTTAGAAATCATTATGGATCGGCTTTCTCGCGAATTTAAAGTTTCTTCCAATTTTGGGCCTCCACAGGTCGCCTATCGGGAGACAGTGAGTCTTCACGCTATAGTTGATAAAAGGTATGTTCGTCAGACAGGTGGACATGGTCAGTATGGTCATGTTTGCATCGAGGTTTATCCGATTGGAAAAGGTGCTGGATTTGAGTTTGTCAATGAAATTAAGGGTGGCATCATTCCTTCGGAATATATACCTGCTATCAAGAAGGGAATTGAGAGTGCAATGGGTATGGGGGTACTTGCCGGGTATCCTATTGTTGATGTCGGCGTGCGATTATTTGACGGGTCGTATCATCCAGTGGATTCATCGGAGATGGCGTTTTCAGTTGTTGGGTCTATGGCTTTCAAGGAAGCAGTTAAGAAGGCCAATCCAATATTACTTGAACCCATAATGAAGGTGGAAGTAATTGTTCCAGATGACTACTTAGGTAAGGTAATAGGCGATTTAAATTCTCGTCGTTCACAAATCCTTGATACCGAAGTGAGAAGCAAATCCCATGTTCAGGTTATCAAGGCTTATGTTCCATTGTCAGAGACATTTGGGTATGTAAAAACTCTTCGGTCATTAACTCAGGGGAGGTCGACACATTCGATGGAATTCTCACACTATAGTTTTGTCCCTCAGAGTATTTTTGAAGAAGTCGTCTCTGTGAAAACTGGTGCAGAAGGTAACAAACCGGTAACCTAGACTAATTTGAATTGTTAAGGAGTGTTGAATGGCAAGAGAGAAGTTTCAAAGAACGAAACCTCACGCAAATGTGGGTACTATTGGTCATGTAGATCATGGAAAGACTACGCTGACGGCAGCTATTACTATGGTCATGTCAAATCTGGGTGAATCAAACTATGTGAAAACTTACGAAGAAATTGATGCTGCTCCGGAAGAGAAAGAACGTGGGATTACTATCAATACGGCTCACGTTGAATATGAAACTGAGAATCGTCACTATGCTCACGTTGACTGTCCGGGACACGCAGACTACATCAAAAATATGATTACAGGGGCGGCTCAGATGGATGGTGCGATTCTTGTCGTTTCTGCTGCTGACGGTCCGATGCCACAAACGCGGGAGCATGTCTTGTTAGCACGGCAGGTGAACGTACCACATATTGTTGTTTACCTCAATAAAGCAGACATGGTTGATGATGAGGAGTTGCTTGAACTCGTTGAAATGGAAGTACGTGAGCTACTTGATGAGTATGACTTTCCTGGCGATGATATTCCAGTTGTCATTGGATCTGCCTTACAGGCCTTGGAGTCCAACGGGGATCCATCTAATGAGGCTTCTCAGTCAATTGTCGAATTGATGAAGGCTGTTGATGAGTTCATACCGCAACCTGAAAGAGATGTTGATTTGCCTTTCTTGATGCCAATTGAGGATATATTTACTATCTCTGGTCGTGGTACTGTGGTTACAGGGCGTGTTGAAAGAGGTAGAGTTAATGTTGGAGATCCAATACACATTATCGGACTGCGAGAGACAGAAGAGACTGTTTGTACCGGAGTAGAAATGTTCCGAAAACTCCTTGATAGCGGGGAAGCGGGTGATAACATTGGGGCGTTGTTGCGTGGAGTCGACCGCGATTCGGTTGAGAGAGGGCAGGTTCTCGCTGCGCCAGGGTCAGTTAACCCTCATACCAAATTCGAAGCTGAAGCGTATATCCTAAGTAAAGAAGAAGGTGGACGCTGGACACCTTTCTTTACTGGGTATCGACCGCAATTTTATTTCCGTACGACAGATGTAACGGGTCAGATGCATCTACCAGAAGGTGTCGAGATGGTGATGCCAGGCGATAATATTCAGATTACTGTTGAACTTACAAAGCCGATTGCGATGGAAGAGGGACTCCGTTTTGCCATTCGTGAAGGTGGTCATACGGTAGGTGCTGGAGTTGTATCTAAAATTACAGAATAGTTCATCTGTTTTTGCACAGATTAAGGTCTCAGTTGAATTGTGCGAAAAAATTAAAGTATGTAAATTCTTAACAGTAGGTTCTGGTTTTATGTGCCAGTTTGAGGGGCGTAGTGGATAGTCAGAAAATTCGAATCCGTTTAAAGGCGTTTGATCATCGTTTGCTGGACAAGTCTACTTCGGTGATTGTGGAGACAGCCAAGCAAAGCGGTGCAGTTGTTGCTGGTCCGATTCCGATTCCAACGAGAAAAAATGTGTGGACTGTTCAGAAAGCAACATTTGTCAACAAGAAGGCGCGCGAACAGTTTGAAATGCGAACTCATGTTCGTTTGATTGACATTTTGGAGATTACCCCTAAGACAGTTGATGCCTTAATGCGGCTTGACCTGCCCTCAGGCGTTGATGTGCAAATCACAACTTTTTAATCCTCGTATTTAATGGGTATAGAAAATTATGATTAATGGAATACTCGGCAGAAAAGTTGGGATGACTCAAGTCTTCGATGAGTCAGGAGAAGCGATACCAGTAACTGTGATTGAGGCAGGACCTTGCACCGTTGTACAGATTAAGACAACTGAGCGGGATGGTTATAATGCTGCTCAGATTGGTTTCTTCGATCGGAAGGATAGCAAATTCAATAAGCCGAAGCTGGGGCATTTCGAAAAAGCTAATGTTGAACCCAAACGTTATTTAAAGGAGTTGCGGGTGGATGTGCCTGATGATATTTCTGTTGGTTCTGCTATCGATTCAAGCACTTTTTCGGTGGGGGATTTGGTGGATGTTACAGGAGTCTCGAAAGGGAAAGGATTCGCTGGGGTTGTAAAACGCTGGGGGTTTGCTGGTGGCAGGAAGAGTCATGGTGGCGAACAAGATCACCGACGACCGGGATCTATAGGTCAAAGCGCACAACCGTCTCGAGTCTTCAAAGGGCAGAAAATGCCTGGCCGTATGGGGAATAAAAAAGCGACGGTCCAAAATTTGCAGGTCGTTAAAGCTGATCCGGAACGCAACCTTTTGCTTGTAAAAGGTGCTGTTCCTGGAAGCCGAAATGGCTTACTGGTTATTCGAAGAGCCGTTAAATCTGTAGTTTAATAGTTTTGTGAAGGTGTCTCTGAAGGATTAATGTGTTTATGCCAAAATTAGATGTATATGACAGATCAGGCAGCGTCGTTTCTCAGAAAGAGTTGCGTGAGGAGTTTGCCAATGCGCCGATCAATGAGTCAGTCGTTCATAAGTGCGTGGTTGCCTATTTAGCGAATCAACGCCGAGGTACCGCTTTGGCCAAAACACGAAGTGAGGTCAAGGGAAGTGGCAGGAAATTGTATCGCCAAAAAGGAACTGGTAGAGCGCGAGTTGGAGACGCTAAATCACCTATTCGTGTTGGTGGTGGCGTGGCATTTGGGCCCAGGCCACGGAGTTTTCGTATTAATTTGCCAAAAAAAGTTCGCCGTTTAGGTATGAAGTCTGTGTTGGCTGATGTCTTTCAAAATGAATATTGTCGATTAGTTCAAGATTTCAGTATGGAGGTGCCTAAGACACAGGAGTTGGTTCAATTTTTGGATTTACTTGGCTTGAAAGGAAAGACACTCATTGTTTTGGATGATTACGATCCAAATATTTATCTTTCTGCTCGAAATATTCGTGGAGTGAATAGCTGTACTTGGGACTTGCTGAATGCCTACGGAATACTCTGGCACGATAATATCGTTATGACAGAGAGTGCTGTGAATAAACTGGAGAAGAAATACACTAACTAGCAGTTTGAAAAAAGAATCTAAGGATTTTCATGAAAACGCCATATCAGGTGATTAAAAAGCCTTTGATAACAGAAAAAACGACAAACCTACGTGAGGAAAACAAATTCACTTTAATTGTTGATCGGAATGCAACCAAGTCCGACATTCGTCAGGCGGCCGAAGGTCTTTTTGATATTAAGGGGAAAATTCTGAAGGTAAATACCGTACTTGTTCACGGCAAAACAAAAGGTCAATTAATGCGATCTAATCGTGGCAGGCGGCCGGATATTAAGAAAGCTATTATTACCGTTGAGGCAGGAATTGACATTCAACTCTTTGAAAGTATTTAGCTGTGGAATGCATCCATAAAGATTATAATATAAGGTGGAAATAATCAGGTGGCAACTAAAACATACAAACCCACGACTCCGAGTCGGCGGACAATGACAGGTAGCGACTTTGCCGAATTGACACGTTGGAGTCCGGAAAAGTCGCTGACTAGAGGAAATAAAAAGAGAGCCGGTCGAAATTCTTTGGGAAGAATCACCGTTCGTAGGCGTGGTGGGGGACATAAGCGGAGATACCGAATTGTTGATTTTAAGCGTGATAAGCACGGTGTTTTTGCTAAAGTAGCCTCAATCGAATATGATCCGAACCGATCTGCTCATATTGCTCTTCTACATTATACTGATGGCGAAAAACGTTACATCATTGCACCATTGGGAATTCAGGTAGGAGACACATTAAGTTCCGGTTCCGAAGCTGAGATTAGGGTTGGAAATGCCTTACCACTCTCAAGCATCCCGCCGGGGACTTTCATTCACAATATTGAGATGGTTCCTGGTAAAGGAGGGCAACTTGTTCGAAGTGCTGGGGAATCTGCTCAGCTTCTTGATCGTGAAGGAAAATATGTGAGAGTTAAGTTGCCTTCTGGCGAGGTGCGGTTGATATTGGGGGCTTGCTTTGGTACTATAGGCCAAGTTGGAAATGCTGATCACGGGAGTGTGACAATTGGTAAGGCTGGTAGATCCCGTTGGCTTGGACGTCGCCCCAAAGTTCGAGGAGTTGCCATGAATCCAGTTGATCACCCACACGGTGGCGGTGAAGGGAAAAGTTCTGGTGGAAGGCATCCCTGTACTCCTTGGGGAGTGCCAACTAAGGGATATAAAACTCGAAATCCGAAGAAGAAATCAAGCCGGTTAATTACAAGTTGATCGCTCCATCTCTTTGTTGGAGTGTAGGTGTTGAGTTTTATGTCAAAATTGAAAGGAAGCTATGTCTCGTTCGCTCAAGAAGGGGCCTTATGTTGATCCCAAGCTACTAAAGAAGATAGAGCAAATGGATCAGTCTGGAAGCAAACGTGCGATTAAGACTTGGTCTCGTCGATCAATGATTACCCCAATTTTTATTGGACATACGTTTGTAGTCCATAATGGAAAGCAGTTTTTTCCTATTTACATCACAGAAAATATGGTGGGGCACAAGTTGGGTGAGTTTTCACCAACCCGGACTTTTAGGTCTCACTCCAGTTCCTCATAGTCATAGTAGTGTTATAGAGCTTTATAAATATAAGAGGTATTGTGTGTCATGGAAGCAGTTGCCAGTATTCGAAATGTGCCGATTGCTCCTCGTAAAGCTAGGTTGCTTGCTGATCTGATTCGTGGGGAATATGTCGATGATGCCTTAGATCAATTGTCACTTGTGCACAAAGCGGCGTCCCCAGTTATCATGAAATTAATTAATTCTGCGGTGGCAAACATGTTAGATGATAGCTCGGACGTTGATGGAACAATGTTGTACATTAAAATGATCTTTGTGGATGAAGGGATAACACGCAAATGGATTCGTCCTAGATCAAGAGGTATCGCCAACCGAATCTTTCGAAGAAGATGTCACATCAAAATTGTGGTGGATGAATGGTCGGAGGAAGAATAGAAGACTTTATGAGATGTTCGTTATTTCATCCTTGGTTTTATTCGATATCGCTTTTTAATGCTAATTATAGAAATTGCACTTGAATTTTAGGAGGTTGTTGTGGGCCAAAAAACCCATCCTCGTGGATTACGTTTAGGAATTATTGAAACTTGGGATTCGATTTGGTATGAGAAAAAGGATTATGCCAAGTGGCTTCATGAGGATCTGACATTACAGAAATTCATCAAAGAGAGGCTTTACCGTGCGGGGATTTCTCGAACCGAAGTCAAGAGGAAAGAATCCGGATCAGGCGCATGCACTGTTAGAATTCATACTGCTCGTCCCGGAATTGTGATTGGGCGTCGTGGTAGTGAGACTGAGCAGTTGCAATCTGATTTGGAAGAGCTTATCGGAAGACCTGTTCGGATTGAGGTTGAGGAGATTAAGAGGCCAGAACTTGATGCGCAACTTGTTGCCGAAGCGGTTTCAATGCAGATTCTGCGCCGTGCTAATTTTAGGCAAGCAATGAAGAAAACTATTGAATCTTCAATGAAAGCGGGTGCCCAAGGCGTTAAAATTGCCGTTAGTGGTCGTCTTGGTGGTGCCGAGATGGCTCGGAGTGAGTCTGCGATTCAAGGTCGTGTGCCGCTACATACTTTGCGTGCAGACGTCGATTATGGGTTTGCTGAAGCTGCTACAACCTACGGGACGATTGGAATCAAAACGTGGATTTTTAAAGGAGAAATAATTGGAGACCCATTTGCTGAAGATGCTTCAGCAAGTCGCGTTTCACAGCTTCCTTCATCCGGTGATAGTCGAAGGCGCAGACCGCGTAGGGCAAGGGCGTCGAATCCAGAGGATGGGAATTAATGTTGGGCTCAAGTTATATGATTCCTAGTGTTCGCTTTAGAAAGGATAAAGTCTTATGCTGATGCCAAAGCGTACAAAATATCGTAAAATCCAAAAAGGCAGACGACGTGGAGCACCTGTCAAAGGATCAAGGATTAATTTTGGTGAGTATGGTTTGCAGGCCCTTGAATCTGGTTGGATGACGAGTCGCCAAATTGAATCGGCACGTGTCGCGATGACGCGTTATGTTCGTCGTGGTGGAAAGGTCTGGATTAAAATTTTCCCACATAAGCCTATAACACAAAAAGCTGCGGAAACGCGCATGGGGAGTGGTAAAGGACCACCTGAGTACTGGGTAGCAGTTATTAAACCAGGACGAATTTTGTATGAATTAAGTGGGATTCCATTTGATGAGGCTAAGGAGGCAATGCGTCTAGCCTCTCATAAGTTGCCTTTCAAGACCAAATTTGTTACTAGATCATCAGAGGAAGCAGGTTAAGCAATGAACACAGCAGAATTGCGCGCTAAACCAACAGAAGAGCTGGAAAGTGATTTAAATGATTTGGAGGAGGGGCTATTCAGTTTAAAATTCCGGAATGTTCTCAGTCAGCTTGATGATACATCCCAATTAAAGAAAGTGCGTAGAAATGTAGCTCGTGCCAAGACAATTCTACGTGAACGTAGCCTCGGAATTGAGAGATAAGGGAAATTAAATTGTCAGATAGCAATGCTCGTAGGGGTAATAGGAAAGTTCGAACAGGTACAGTGACAAGTGACAAAATGGACAAAAGCATTACAGTGGCCGTGGAACGCACCTACCAACATCCTGTTTATAAAAAAATCATAAGGCGAACCAAAAAAGTCTTGGCTCATGATGAGAGTAATCAATGCCAGATTGGTGATGTCGTGCGAATTGTTGAAAGCAAGCCTTTAAGTCATCGGAAAAGATGGCGGTTACAGCGCATTGTTTCAAAAGTCGAATGAGATACAATATTAAGATTGGCTATAGAGTTTTAAGATGATTCAGACTTATACGATGTTAGATTCTGCTGATAATTCTGGCGCTAAGCGGATTATGTGCATCAAAGTTCTTGGTGGAAGTCGCAAGCGTTACGCCAGAGTGGGTGATATTATAGTTGCTAGCGTGAAAGAAGCTGTCCCAAACAGTCAAGTACCGAAAGGGAGTGTTGTTCGTGCTGTTGTTGTACGGACAGCAAAAGAATATCGTAGATCAGATGGGTCTTACATTAAGTTTGATGACAATGCGGCGGTTATACTCGATCCGCAAAATCAACCTCTGGGGACACGCGTCTTTGGGCCTGTTGCTCGCGAATTGCGCGATAAGGATTTTACTCGAATTGTGTCTTTAGCACCGGAAGCTATTTGAAATTTTGCGGTATTTCGATTAGTATCGCGTTGAGGAGGGACTTGTGGCTCAGAGAAAACTACACGTTAAGATAGGAGATCATGTTTTAGTCTTAAGTGGAAAGGACAAGGGGAAAAAAGGTGAAATCCTTCAGGTTTTTGTTGGAAAAGAGCGTGCTATTGTTGAAGGTGTTAATTTTATAACAAAGCACACGCGGCCTGATCCACAAACACAGCAGGGAGGTGTTGTGGAGATAGAAGGCACAGTTCACGTATCAAATTTGAAGGTGGTTTGTCCTAGGACGGATAAGCCTGTCCGGACTAAACAACGTGTTGTGGAAAAAGAAGTCGGCGGCAGAAAGAGGATTTTCCGAGAAAGAATCTCAGTTGTAGATAATGAAAGCGTTGAACGTACATCATAAGGTATATTGAATGGATCATCCGGCAAGGTTACTATATCAGCAGGAAGTTACACCTGCATTAATCAATCGTTTTGGGTATGAGAATGTGATGCAAGTCCCGCGGCTTGAAAAAGTAAGTTTAAACATCGGAGTTGGTGAGGCTATTCAAACACCGAAATTGTTGGAAGACGCGGTCGAGGAGTTGAGTTTAATTGCTGGTCAGCGCGCAGTCATCACCCAAGCTAAAAAGTCGGTGTCCAACTTCAAGCTGAGGCAAGGTATGTCAATTGGGTGTCGCGTTACGTTGCGTAGGGATCGGATGTATGGTTTCTTTTATAAGCTTGCTAATGTTGTTATACCACAGATCCGTGATTTTCGTGGTATATCTCCGTACTCCTTTGACGGTCGTGGGAATTACTCTCTGGGACTTCAGGAACAGATTATTTTTCCGGAAATTGAGTACGATAAAGTCAGTGAAGTGAGAGGTTTAAACATAACGATAGTAACGACTGCACAGACGGATGAGGAAGCCTATGAATTACTGAATCTAATGGGGATGCCGTTGCAAGAACGTGCCTAGAAGATAAAACATACAAAACCATTATTTAAGGAGAAACTAATTGGCAACTAAGGCTCAGGTTGCAAGACAAAAGAGAGTACCAAAATTTCGAGTTCGAAAATATAATCGTTGTCGTCAATGTGGACGGTCGCGCGGGTATCTTAAAAAATTTGAGTTGTGTCGAATTTGTTTCCGCTTACTTGCAAGAGCAGCAAAAATCCCTGGTGTCAGAAAAGCCAGCTGGTAGAGGTAGAGACCAATGTCAATGACAGATCCTGTCGCAGATATGTTGACTCGTATCCGTAATGCTAACATGGTTAGACATGAACGGGTTGAGATTCCTGCGTCCAAGTTAAAAATGGAAGTTGCACGGATATTACATGAAGAAGGTTATATTCGTAGTTACAGATTAATTGAAGATCGCAAACAAGGTATTTTAAGAATATATTTGAAGTATGATGATAATCAAGAAAAGGTTATCTCTGGGATTCGTCGGGTTAGTAAGCCGGGTAGGCGTGTTTATGCTGGAGCCACAAAAATTCCACGAGTATATGGAGATTTAGGTGTTTCCGTGTTATCAACCTCCCATGGTGTGAAAACTGGAAAGCAGTGTCGGAGGGAAAGAATCGGCGGCGAAGTCCTCTGCTACGTCTGGTAAGGGGCTACAATTAAGTATTAAGTATTAAGTAAAAGGAAAAGTGCAGTGTCTCGAATCGGAAATTTGCCAATTCAAATTCCGGCCAATGTTAAAGTCGAATTAAGAGACAATGGTGGGGTTGCGGTTGAAGGGCCTAAAGGAAAGTTAGATTGGGCTGTTCCTAAAAATATTAAAGCGAGTATTACTGATGGGACCATCCGTTTTGAGAGGGAGACAGATGGAAAGGAAGACAAAGCCTTACATGGATTATCGAGGAGTCTGATTGCTAATATGGTTGTTGGTGTCAGTGAAGGGTTTGAGAAAAAACTTTACGTTGTTGGTGTTGGTTACCGTGCTGAAATCGACCGTCAAAACTGTCTGGTTTTAAATGTCGGGTATTCTCATCCTGTTACCTTCACTCCTCCTGACGGAGTTACGGTTATCGTTGATCCCTCCGAAAATATTGATGGACTACCCCATATTCCTATTAGCATTAAAGGCATTGATAAGCAAATGGTAGGTCAGGTAGCAGCTTCAATCCGTCAAATTAAGAAGCCTGAAGTTTATAAACCTTCAAAAGGCATTCGTTACGAAGGCGAACAGGTGAGGAATAAAGAAGGGAAGACCGCTGTATAACGGTTTGACGTTACCATCATCATTTCAATTATATGGATATTTGAAAAATTCGGAGTAAATCCGTTGAGTCGAATAAAGAAGAAACAGCATAACCTTAGAAAACGAAAAACGCGCATACGAGGTAGAATTTATGGTACTGAACGAGTACCACGTTTGGTTGTTTTTCGAAGTTTGAAACACATTTATGCGCAGGTTATTAATGATGCGGAAGGTACTACACTGGCAGCAGCGTCCACTCTTTCTCCTGAATTGCGAGATGTTTTGCCTGCTGAGGGCAAAAAAGTCTCAGCAGCGGAGCAGGTGGGAGGATTAATTGCTGCGAAAGCAAAAGATCGCAACATAGAATCAGTGGTTTTCGATCGTGGAGGCAACCTCTATCATGGACGGATAGCAGCCCTTGCTGAAGCAGCCAGAAAAGGCGGTTTGAAATTCTAACCTTTTTTCATGATCAGGGATATCATCTAAAATCGAGGAGATTTCGTTGTTGAATAAGGAAAACGATCCGGAGTCATTAGAGCTCGAAGAGCGGTTAATTGGGATTAACCGCGTTATGCGCGTTCGTAAAGGTGGGAGGACACCCAGTTTCAATGCACTAACGGCAGTCGGCAACCGGGAAGGTTTAGTCGGTATCGGATTTGCCAGCGCCAAAGACGTGCCATCAGCGATTAGGAAAAGTATGGTTGATGCGAAAAAGAATTTAGTTCGTATTCCACTTGTAGACGGTACTATTCCACATCAGATTGTTGGTTATTTTAAAGCTTCAAAAGTGGTTCTAAGACCAGCGAGGCCAGGTACGGGAATTGTTGCGGGCTTGGCTACGCGTGTGATCTTGGAATTTGCTGGTGTTCGAAACGTCTTAACGAAACGAATCGGTAGTCGTAATATGAAGAATACGGCGGAGGCAACGATGCAAGGCCTCAAAAGCTTGAAAAGGATTGAGGAAGTTGCTCGTCTACGGGGAAAAACTGTTGAGGAAATCCGAGGCTAATTAAGGAAAGATAAAAATAGAAATGAAATTAAACGAGCTTAAGCCTCCGAAAAATTCAAGGCACTCAAAAAAGCGGGTTGGTCGTGGTCATGGGTCTGGTCTAGGCAAAACATGTGGACGTGGTCATAAGGGACAGAAATCGAGATCTGGTGTGTCAATCCCGGCTTGGTTTGAGGGCGGACAAATGCCGTTAGTTCGACGTATTCCAAAAAGTGGTCCCCGCAGAACTGGCCATGTACGGATTGAGTATAGCGTTGTTAATATTCAGACACTGAACACGTTTGAGGATGGCGCAACCGTTTCGCTTAAAACGATGTTTGAGTCAGGAATTGTTAAAGGCAAAAACTCAAAGGTAAAGATTTTAGGTGATGGTGAGATCGAAAAGAAACTAACGGTTCAAGCTCATAAATTCTCGAAAACAGCGGTTGAGAAGATAGAAGCAGTGGGTGGAACGGCAGAGGAAATTTAGTTGGTTAAAGCACTTCGGAATGCTTTTAAGATTCCGGAATTAAAAAAGCGTATCGTTTTTACGGCTTTATTGTTGATTGTCTATCGGGTTGGCGCGCATATTACGCTGCCGGGTGTTGATGATAAGGCACTAGAAGTTTTCTTTGAAAACCTAGCTGGTCGTTTTGGTAAAGCCGGGAGTAATGTAATTGGTTTTATTAACCTTTTTTCCGGTGGTGCTTTCAAACAGATGACCATATTTGCACTTGGTATTCAGCCTTATATCAGTGCTTCGATCGCAATGCAACTTCTTACCGTTGTGATCCCGTCCTTAGAAAAGCTATCGAAGGAGGATGGCGGTCGGAAAAAGATTGTCCAATACACCCGATATGGGACAGTTATTTTAAGTATAGTTCAGGGCGTTGGTATCAGTACTATGCTGAGAAACCCAGCAGCCATTGGGTCGGATCAACCGGTCGTATTAAACCCGACATTAGGGTGGACGCTCCTCGTTATGATTACCTTAATGGCAGGTACCGCGTTCGTTATGTGGTTGGGTGAACAGATTACCGAACATGGAATTGGTCAAGGGATTTCTATGATTATTACAGTTGGGATTGTGTCTGGGCTCGTACCTGGAGCTTTTCGTTTAGTTAGCAGTTTGATAGAAGGCACACTGAAGATTCCTGCACTTGTTCTGTTTTTAGGGCTTATCGTCGTAGCAATTATGGGAACTGTTTTTATTCAATTAGCGGTTCGGAAAATTCCAGTGCAATACGCCAGGAGAATTGTTGGACGAAAAGTGTATGGCGGTCAAACGACGCATATTCCCTTGAGAGTTAATACTGCAGGAATGATTCCAATTATCTTTGCCGTGACCTTAATGCAGTTTCCTCCCACAATGCTTGGATTTTTGCCGAGTTCTTGGAAATGGATTCAAAGTGCTCAGAGTCTTTTTAGTTCCTCTAATCCATTTTATGTTCTTATGTATGCATCTCTTATTGTTGGATTTACTTATTTTTATACCGCGGTACAAGTGAATCCTGTTGAAATGGCAGAAAATCTTCGTAAGTATGGTGGATTTATTCCTGGAGTACGTCCAGGTAACAATACTGCTGAGTATATAAACAGTACCTTGACACGTATTACACTGCCGGGAGCTCTTTTTCTGGCAGGTATTGCTGTGATACCGATGATCTTTGAAGGTGTACTTAAGATTGGTACCATGGTGTCGGGGGCGTCGCTTCTAATTGTCGTTGGTGTTGTCTTAGATACTGTTTCTCAAATCGAATCATATCTTACCACACGGCATTATGAGGGTTTTTTAAAAAATCAACGTGTGAAAGGGCGTAGAAGAAGATAAAGGAGGTTGAATGAAGGTTAGAGCGTCAATCAAAAGCAGAAGTAAAGATTGTCAGGTTGTGAAGCGCAGGGGAAGAATATATATCATCAATAAAAAAAATCCGAGACTCAAACAAAGACAGGGGTGATATAAGGATTATGGCTAGAATAGCAGGTGTTGATTTACCCAGAAATAAGAGAGTTGATATTGCACTAACATATATCTATGGTATTGGTCGGGCTACGGCTTCTAGCGTCGTTGAGAATCTTGCAATTGATCCATCCACTAAGATTCAGGATCTTACAGAAGACGACCTGAGTCAGATACGTACTGAGATCAGTAGCGATTACAGGCTTGAAGGCGATCTAAGGCGCGAAATCGATTTAGACATTAAACGATTAAATGACATTAGTAGTTATCGTGGTTTGCGTCATCGCCGAAGTTTGCCGGTTCGAGGCCAGCGCACAAGCACGAATGCTCGAACTCGCAAAGGTAAGGCCAGAACTATCTCTGTCGGTCGTAAGGCTAAGGAAGCTGGTCGCAAGGTTTAACCTCAGATTAAATTCAGCAGGCAGGAGACAGGTTTGAGATCGAATAGAAGGAGAGAGAAGAAGAATGTCCCTGAGGGTATTGCTCACATTCAGGCAACATTCAACAATACAATTGTTACTATCACTGATCCTAATGGTAATGTTCTGGCTTGGGCAACCTCTGGACAGAATTTTCGTGGGGCTAGGAAATCAACTCCTTTTGCCTCATCACAAACTGCGAATGATTGTGCCAGGAAAGCTATGGAACACGGCCTTAAACGTGTCGAAGTGCGGGTGAAGGGGCCTGGATCCGGAAGGGAATCAGCCATTCTCGCGCTTGTATCTGCTGGTTTGGAGATTACTTCCATGAAGGATGTTACACCCATTCCACACAATGGTTGCCGTCCCCCCAAACGTCGGCGTGTATGAATCTGTTTAGGTGTCTGATCTATGCCTAGAACGTATGTATTAGTTGATAAATTTGTATGAAGGGAAATTGATGACAAGGTTAGAAATTAATAAGCCTAAACGACTGCTCGCGGATCAGGAAACTTTGAGGCCTGACTATGGCCGGTTCATTGCCGAACCTCTTGCCCGTGGGTTTGGTACTACACTTGGTAACGCGCTTCGGCGTGTCTTAATTTCCAGTATTAGTGGCGCGGCGATCTATGCGATTGCTGTTGAAGGAGCAAGCCACGAGTATTCAACAGTTGAAGGTGTTCGCGAAGATCTTCTCCAAATTATATTAAACCTTAAGGCGATCCGTTTTCGCTTTCTTTCGGATGAATTGGTTACATTGTATCTCAACGCACAAGGTTCCACAGAGTTAACCGCTGCTGATATTCGACCAAACAGTCAAATTGAAATTATTAATCCGGACCAGCATATTGCTGCACTTGATCGGTGTGATGGGTTAAGCATTGAGATGCGAGTATGTGTAGGAAGAGGATATGCTCTTGCCGGCGAAATAATAGAAGAAGAGCTGACTGAAGGAATTATTCCGATAGACACAAAATTTTCCCCTGTAACTAAGGTGAATTTCAAAGTTGAAGGGACACGTGTTGGATCTATCACTAACTATGACAGGTTAATTTTGGAAGTGTCTACAGACGGTTCTATTACTGCTAAGGATGCTGTTACTCAGGCAGCTGAGATTTTACTTGATCAGTTTCAACTCTTCAGTGATTTCGACGAAAATTATGTCGAGCAGGTTCCCGAGATTGACCAAGACAAGCTCCAACTTGAAAAGTATCTGTCTCGACCAGTTGCTGAACTAGAATTGTCGGTCAGATCAGCTAATTGTCTTGATGCTGCCAATATTACCACTATCCGAGATCTTGTTTCTCTTGATGAGAAGAAAATGTTAGAGTTCCGCAATTTTGGCAAGAAATCCCTTAATGAGATTAAAGAAATTCTTGATGAAATGAGTCTACACTTCGGAATGACCTTCGACGAAGAGAAAGTACCGAATAGCGAGGGAATAGAGGATGCGTCATAGGAAGAAAGGGAGAAAACTTGGTAGAACAAGTAGCCATCGTAAATCATTGTTTCGCAACCAAGTTACTGCGCTATTTGAACACGAGCAAATTTGCACAACTCTGCAAAAGTGCAAAGAGCTTCGCGGTATTGCTGAGAAGCTGATCACTCTGGCTAAAAGAGGTGATTTGCATGCACGTCGTCAAGCAGCAAAAATGGTTTATGGTAAGAGGCTACATGATAAGAAAAGACCTCTTAGACCTGATGTCAATGGTCAAGAAATAATTAGCAAGCATGAAGTACTACAGAAACTATTTGATGAGCTTGGACCGCGCTATCAGGACAGAAACGGCGGATATACACGTGTAATTCGGGGAAAAACCAGAAAAGGCGACGGTGCTGAAATGGGTTATATTCAGCTGGTGTGAATTCCTAGATCTATGTTGTTTGAGGGTTAGAACAGCGCACGTCGAATTTGTCGGATAGCTTGTCGAATACGATCATCGTTTTCCACTAATGCAATTCGGACATAATTTTCGCCATTATGGCCGAATCCTGCCCCCGGAGAAACACACACTTCAGCATCATTCAGAAGCTTCATAGCAAAGTCAAATGAGTTGAGGTGACTATGTTGTTCGGGAATAGCTGCCCAGACAAACATAGTTCCTTTCGGCTTTTGGACCTCCCACCCAATACGGTTTAAACCTTCAACTAGAATGTTGCGCCGCTTTTCGTAAACACTAGCATTTTCCTTGACAATTTCTTCCTTAATCCTGAGGGCAACTATTGATGCTATTTGGATTGGAGCGAAAATACCGTAGTCATAATATCCCTTAATTTTTGCCAGCGCGCTAATTAAGTCTCGGTTACCGACTGCAAACCCACAACGCCATCCTGCCATGTTGTGGGATTTAGAAAGCGACAAAAATTCAATTCCAACATCTTTTGCTTCCTTGACTTGCAGGAGGCTTGGAGCTTGATACCCATCAAAAACGATATCTGCGTAAGCCAAATCGTGGATCACGATGATGTCGTTTCTTCGAGCGAAATCCACAATTTCCTTGAAGAAGTCGATACTCACAACTGCTCCAGTTGGATTGTGAGGAAAACTCAAGATTAGCACTTTCGGCCTAGGCAATATATCGCGTGTGATTTCTGTCAGGCTTGGTACAAACTCATTTTCAGCGTGTAGTGGGATACTAATAACACTACCACCCGCAAGTATTATACTATAGATATGGATTGGAAAGGTTGGGTTAGGCACAAGTGCCAAATCACCCTCATCAATTAATGCCAGTGCGAGATGCGACAATCCTTCTTTTGTACCAATCACGGACATCGCTTCGTGGTCTGGATCTAATTGTACACCGAATCTTCGTTCATAGTACCAGCAGATTTCACGTCTCAGGTTAAAGATGCCTTTTGAGGCTGAATAGCGGTGGTTTTTAGGATGATATGCAGCTTCGCACAATTTATCAATTATGTCCGATGGTGTTGGCTCACTCGGATTTCCCATACCAAGATCAATCACATCTATGCCTTGTTGTCTTCTGTCGTGTGTCAATTGCTTAAGCTTGCCGAACATGTAGGGTGGCAAGCGATCTAAGCGCTTTGAAAATGTGTTCATGATCTTAAGAAATATGTCGGGATGTGAGAAGCATGTTTGAGATTACGTAATTTCGATAATGTTCACGATGAAACTGTGATTCCGGATCTTCCGCTAAACATAGCATATTAGGTCAAATCTTGACAAGTGAAGTTCAATATCGCATCGCTTCTTCTCGATAGATAAGAATCTGCTGCTCCTGGCGCGGGATACTGACATGAATTGATTTGCGTTTTCGATTTGTATCTCTCACGATAACCTGTGTTTTTAGCATCCCAGTCATGGTGACAATTCTTGATTCGTAGTACATCCATATTTTGCATTCCGTGTATGGATTGACAACGTAGTTACTGCCTACAACGAATTGGTCATACTCGGGGAGTTCTAACTCAAAGGCTTTGTCATGTCCTGTAACAACCAATTTGGTCGATAAATCTTTGGGGGAGTATCCACTTAAGCGGCAATTTTTTAATATGATGGGGCCGCCTGACTTATTGGTTAATTTCAAAGCCACGATGATGGCCAGCCGATGGTTATCGTCCCGTGTGATGAACCAGCTGTCGTCCTGGACCTGTTCAAGTGTGAGTTCGGGTATTTGTCGTTTCTGGTTATAGACGATCCATAAACCAATGACACTGACAGAGGTGAGGATGATCCAGTGTCCCGCTGGCGTCTTCAGGAATTCGATAATCTGTTTAAGAATTTGTTCAGCCACGAAATCTTAACCTGTTCCTATGATTCTCCTGAAGTTAGCGTCAACTCAGTTTTTCCGTTGAGTCCAGCAATAACCGGAAAGGTTTTTTGCATAGACTTGCCACCACGCGGTTTGTATCGAACGTCCGATGAGAAATAAGCGTAGAGTGCGGTATTTCTCGGTTTGGAGGACAAGTTTGCGCCAGAACCGTGTACCATCAAACTATGAAAAAGAAGCGCGCTACCAGCCTTAAGCGGAACCTCAACTTGGTCTGCAGGATCTACGTCATTCCGGTCAGTAATTGGGTCATCGTGTCTTCGGGCGATGCCGCCCCATTCACGGAGTCCCCACTTATGACTACGTGGTATAATTTTGAAGCAACCATTTTCGGTAGTTGCATCATTAATTGCAATGCTTACAGTAACTAATTTTGGCGGTTCCATTGGCCAATATGCTGAGTCTTGATGTAGTCCATGTGCTGAGCCATGGAATGCAGGTTTAAGCATCAATGTACTGCGGAAAAGAAGCAGATTTTCACCAATAAGAGTTTGTACTGTTTTTACCAAGCTAGGGTGTTTTGCTAGTTGATCGAAAGTCGCGGATAAGTCCCGTGTACCCTCAATCTTTCGTAGAATTGGAAGGCCGTCGTCACAATTGGGCTTTTCGCGAAACGGTTCCATTTGGAAATGATTTTTCCTTGGATCATTTTGGGTCAGGAATTCTTTACATTGCAGATGCAATCTTTCTATTTCATTTTGACATTTTTCGATTTCTTGGGAGGATAACAGGTTTTCAATAATCAAATACCCTTCTTCAAAAAAAACTTTTCGCTGTTCCACACCGCTTATCCTTTTGAATCTATATGCTTGTTGAATTCTAAATCCAATTTACTTTGTATAGTGTATCATAACTGTGGACTGAAGTTTGAATTTCCAGTATACTTTGTTCAATCGAACGGGCAAATATGATAATAGTAAAGATAATAAATAATGTGGTAGAGCCACAGAATGAAACCCAAATTATAATATGCGGAAACAGGTGAATGTTGGCTATTTGCTGACGTTGCATTGCGAATATACGCTGTGGCAATTCAAGAGAATAGGGAAAGATGGCAACTGTTACTTTAGTCGATGTGGAAAAAATCTATCCTGGTGACGTCAAGGCGGTAGAAAACTTTAATTTGGTGATCGAGGATGGTGAATTTATCGTGCTGGTAGGGCCTTCAGGTTGTGGTAAGTCCACCACACTTCGTATGATTGCGGGATTGGAAGAGATTACAGATGGTGAAATCTCGATAGGTGATCTTGTTGTCAATCATGTTTCGCCGAAGGACCGAGATATCGCAATGGTATTTCAGAATTATGCGCTCTATCCGCACATGTCTGTCCGAGAAAATATGGAGTTCGGTCTCAAATTGCGAAAGTATCCAAAAGCTGAAATAGAAACACGGATCAATGATGCCGCTCAAGTGCTAGGATTGACCGATTTACTTCATCGTAAACCCAGAGCTTTATCAGGTGGGCAACGTCAACGTGTAGCTGTTGGTCGAGCGATTGTTCGTCAACCTGCTGTCTTTCTGTTTGATGAACCGTTGTCTAATCTGGATGCCAAGTTGCGTGTACAAATGCGTGTTGAACTGAGTCAACTGCATAACGAAATAGATACCACCATGATCTATGTTACCCATGATCAGGTTGAGGCCATGACGATGGGGGATCGAATTGTGGTGATGAACGAGGGCTTGATACAGCAAGTTGCGGATCCTGTTACTCTCTATGATCGACCGGTAAACAAATTCGTGGCCAGTTTTATTGGGACACCTCCAATGAATTTCTTTAACGGGCAGGTTCTTGGTCAGAATTCGTCGATGGCTTTTCTATCTGAAGATGGGTTACAGCTTCAAATCGCTCAACAGCAAGTGGACAAGCTTAGGCAGTTTGATAAACAGAAAATTGTGCTTGGGATTCGTCCAGAGCACATCGGATCAACCGTAGCTGAAAACAGTGAAACAGTTGGACAGATTTCGGCTGTTGTTAATGTGGTTGAACCAATAGGTGCGGAAACTTATGTTTACTTGAAGTCAGAAACGACTAGTTTCGTTAGCCGAGTCTCTTCACATAAAAAATATATGGTTGGTGAAAAGATAGAGTTGGCTGTGGCTATGGATCGGGCCCATTTTTTCGATTTCAACACGGATAAAGCCCTGTTATAATTTTTAGATGCTGGAATGGTAATGCCTAAATTTCCATATGGGAAAGTACCCTTTTGGATACTGCTGATAGCTATCCTGACGGGGATTTTTAATCTCGTAATCGCTCTTTCAAAAAGAGGTGAAAAACCGGACTTGGTTTTTGTCTCCTTTGCCAGAAGCCATATGGAAGGTTATGAAGAAGCTACGAAGGATTTTCAAAAAGAGCATGGAGTGAAAGTTCAGTTGCAATTGGTTTCCGCCAGAACAGTGAAAAGCCGATTGCAAAACGCGTTTCTGACAAATGCTAATGTTCCAGATGTAGTTGAGGTTCTTGCTGATACTATGGGAACCTTTACCAAAGGTCCAATCGAAGATGTCGGTTTTGTTGATCTAACCGATCGGCTGCATGAAGAAGGCTTATATGGCCGCTTCGTTGAATCGCGTTATAGCCGCCTTTCTAGGTCAGGAAGAATCTTTGCCTTGCCGCATGACGTACATCCGCTGATGCTTTGCTATAGGAGCGATTTGGTAGAGGAACTTGGAATTGATGTGCATACACTTCAAACTTGGGATGACTTTACCGAAATGGGACGACGGATTACCAGCGACCTTGACGGCGATGGCAATCCGGATCGGTATGCGCTTGACCTGCCGGCTAACGGTGATATGCTGACACCGCTTCTTCTTCAACGTAGGGAACCCCTCTTTACTAAAAATGGACAACTGAAAATCAACAACCATACCGTGGTGGACACCATTATCTGGTACATCCATCAGAGTCGCGGGAAAAACCGGATTGCCTTCTCCGCCGGTTGGGGGCAAACTTTAGCCAAAACTGTCACTGATGGCTTGGTACTGTTCTATTTCTGCCCGGACTGGAGAGCCAAATATTTTGAGACAGATACCCCGCATCTTAGTGGCAAGATGAAATTGATGCCATTACCTGCTTGGGAAATCGGGGGGTCACGCGTCAGTACCTGGGGCGGAACAGGACTGGCAATCACCAAAGCCTGTAAGAATCAGGAACTAGCTTGGGAATTTGCTAAAGTTCTGTATCTAAAAGCTGAAGATCTTGGCAAAAGATTCAAGGCATCTTACATTATTCCACCGGTTAAAGACGCCTGGGACCTACCGGAATTTAAGGAACCTGTTCCCTTTTACACTTACCAGCCAATTGGCACCTTGTACGCTAAGATGGCAAAAGATGTTCCATCCAACTATGCCAGCCCATACTATGAATTAGCCAGAAACAAACTAAACGAAGTCTTTATCAATGCGGCTTTATACTATGATAAAAATGGTGATGATGAGTTGAGGGAATACACCAAAAAGGAATTGGTTCGGGTTTCTGCCTATGTTGAAAACAGAGCGCAGCACAACATATTTTACCGTCGGCAGATTGCCAATCAATAGATGAATGAGCATTAGGTATAGCATATGGCAAAATGGGAAGAACGGCTGAATAAACGGACCGCACCTTGGCTGTTTTTAAGCCCTTATCTGGTCTTAACGCTTATCTTTTTTATTTATCCGTTTATTTATGCCATTATTCTGGCATTCTACCAAACCAACGGCCCAAAGAGCTGGAATTTTGTTGGTTTGGAAAACTTTGTTTTTGTTCTGGCCGACGGAGATTTTCATATCGCAGTTTGGAATACCACAGTATTCGCACTTGCCTCTGTATTGGTGCAACTTCCGTTATCTTTAGGAATGGCGTTGTTGTTGAATTCTAAAAAGGATCGTCTGAAAGGGGTATTTCGACTGATTTTGTTCAGTCCCTATCTGGTTGGACAGATCTTTGTTGGCATTATTTTTAGTATCATTTTTATGCCGCGATACGGTATGTTTAATCGATTCTTGCAGGAAGTAATTGGTTGGGGATTGGAAAAAAGATGGCTCGAAAATCCTAATCTGGTAATGCCTGCCTTAATTATTGCCGCCATGTGGATGTATGTTGGATTCAATATGATTTATTTTCTGGCTGCACTCCAAAATGTCGATCAGAATTTGGAGGAAGCAGCCTTGATCGATGGTGCGAACCCCTGGCAACTGTTTTGGGCTGTCACGTTTCCAGCTATTAAACCGGTTGCACTCTTTGTGGTTGTTATGAGCACGATAGGCTCCTACCAATTGTTCGAATTGCCTTATGCCTTACTGCAAAACGCTGCCGGAGTTGCCGGTTACGGGCCAAAGGATTCTGGGCTGACGATAGTTGGCTATTTGTATCGTACTGCCTTTGAAGCAGGCGACCTTGGGACAGGTGCCGCTATCGGTTGGTTGTTAGCTATTATTATCTTTACCATCAGCTTCATGCAAATGAAGATTGGTCGTGGGTTGGAGACAGAATAAGCTTTATGAATAATACGCGCTTAGCATTTTTGTTCTTTGGCTTCGTCTTTTTATTCTTATATTTTGTTCCTTTCATGCCTAGAGGCAAGCAGGTCGCCTTAGTGTATCTCCGTTACTTGGTGCTGGCCAGTATCGCTGCCCTGATCCTGGCTCCTTTTTTCTGGCTGATCTGTTCTGCTTTTAAAGATCCGGAAGTGTTGATGGCGTACACTTTCCTACCTCCAGTTACAGAATGGTCGAGCCAGACCATTAACTTTACTAACCTAAAAAAGCTTTTTGAAAAGGAAGAAACACTGGAAGGCGCTATCTATTTTTGGCAGTATATCGTTAATTCCTTTTTTTTAGCCAGTACTTCCACGGTCGTTACACTATTCTTTTCGTCCTTGGGCGGGTATGCTCTTGCCAAATATGAGTTTCGTGGTAGAAACTTCCTTATACTTTTCATGCTTGGCACTATGATGATTCCGGCCATGCTTCTCCTTTCACCACTCTACCATCTGATACACAAGATAAACTGGATGGATACCTACTGGGCACTAATTGTTCCGGGGGCATGTAGCGCTTTTGGTATGTTCCTGTTTCGGCAGGCGTTCTTTTCGGTGCCCAACACCCTAATCGAAGCTGCACGGATCGACGGCTGTAGCGAGTTTGGGATATATCTTAATATTGTGATGCCGCTTGTACGCCCAATAACTGCCGCTTTTTGCCTGATCAGTTTTCTTGGCAGCTGGAATGCCTTTATCGCTCCCGATGTGTTTATTCAAACTCAATCAAAGTTAACGTTAACAGTTGCCTTAAATCAATACGTTGACCTTTATGATCAACAATACGGGATTTTTCTAGCGGGCACACTGCTGGCTATTATCCCTCCAGCTATCCTGTTTTTCTCACTTGAAAAAGAGTTTGTTGGTGGATTAACCAGTGGAGCAATTAAAGGTTAGGCGATGCTTACTTTATCTCAAAAGGAAGAATTTAACAAAAATGGATATTACATTATTGAACGGATGTTAGAAGCAGATCTGCTGGCTCAAATTTGTCATGCTTTCGATCAGTTGGAGGGGTATCGGAATTTGCTGGATCACGACATCACCTTCCTGGGCGTGGCCAATCATTCCGTACTGGTGTCCGCTATTGAATCGATCTTGGAGTCTCAACCGCAACTCCTGCAGTTTGATGGTATTGCTCGTCAACCAGATACGCCGGATCAAGGATGGCACGCGGACTTCACCTTTTATTGCGATCGTCCGTTGATGTTGAATGTTGGCGTGTATTTGGATGGCTTAACGGCAGATAACGGTCCAATCTGCGTGGTTCCCGGTTCCCATAAGCATGGGAAACCACCTCCGAAAGACGCTGATAACCTGCCAGATGAATTGCGCTTGACGGTTCCAGCTGGAACCGCGGTCATTTTTGACTGCACAACTTGGCACCGGGGTGGCGGCAATCGATCTGACAAAGTCCGTCGGGCGATTTTTCCAACTTATGGTCACTATTGGATGAAACGTTTTGAAACATGGATGCCTCATGCCACCGAAGAGCGATTCCCGGAGATAACATCTCCTGAATTGCAAACACTACTCGGTATTGCGCTTAATATGCCGAGTGCTTATGGCGGTTACAGCGAGAAAGATGTTGTTCGGAAGGGACTTGATGGAAAGTGGGAATCCGGCTAGGCTGATCCTAGCCAAGAAGACACAAATGAGAATCCGTTTTAATCTGATTTTTTTTATCATGGTTATGGCATATGGAATTTCCGGCTGTAAGAGCAGTTTAGTCAGTAGCCTGTTTCCTGAACAGACCTGGAGTCAGAATTATGCTCTGCTTGAAGGAACTGCCTGTACATCGCCAGAGATGATTGACGGTGATCTGGACACGGTTGGACGACGCTGGAAGGAAATCATCCTCACCCTGCCGGAACGAAAGGCCATCCACCGTATTGTCATTCGCGGAACCAATTTCGAAGATATTATCGTCTATGCCGGTCTAGGCAATGCGGATAGCTGGCGAAGGATCAAGAAGATCAAAGACAATCAGAGTACCACCATCGATTTCCGTGCCACTTGTGTTACTGACGCCATACGTTTCCGCATTGGAGGTACCTTGGATGACAAACGGGTGGGAAAAGATTTTAGATCGGCCATGAGTATTGATCCCAACGTTCGCCGCTATAGCGGAATTAAGCGGGGATACCCTTACGCACAGGAGATTGAGTTGTATGGACTCGTTGATGCCGATCCCCGGCAGCCTGAACGCCGTATTGCCTCTGAACTGGACACTCAACCTGATGAAACGGAAATTCCTGATCCGGAGTTCTAAGTTCCGAATAACCGACGATTCCCTTAATACTGACATAAGATGGAAATTTATCTGAGCATTATCATTGTTGCACTGGTTGGTGAGTATTTAATTCGGTGTGTCACTAGGTACTTCAATCTAAAAGCAATGACTCCGGATTTACCGGCTGAATTTGACGGTTTCTATGATCAGGAACAATACCGGAAATCGCAGCAGTATACCCATGCCAATACAAAATTTGCCTATGTATCCTCCAGTGTTGGCCTGATTGTTATGCTAGCTTTTATCCTGATGGGTGGTTTTAACGTTTTGGATATTTTTGTCCGCAGCTTTGAATTATCTCCTATTCTGACTGGCTTAATCTTTTTTTCCATACTTTTCCTGGCTAGCGATTGGCTTTCACTGCCTTTTTCCCTGTACAACACTTTTGTGATTGAAGAACGATTCGGATTTAATCAAACAACGATTCGGACTTTTATCTTGGATAAACTAAAGACATATCTTCTGAGTGTTTTCTTAGGCTTTGTGATTATGGGATCAATCCTTTACTTTTTCGATAAAGCTGCTGAATTGGCCTGGCTCTACGCCTGGCTGTTAGTTTTCATCTTCATCGTGGCCGCACCACCAATTTTCACCACTTTTATTTCTCCCTTGTTCAACAAATTCACGCCGCTGCCAGAAGGGGAATTGAAAGATGCCATCCAACAATACGCGCAAAAAGTGGCGTTTCCATTAACGGATCTCTTTATTATGGATGGATCTAAACGTTCTTCCCATTCAAACGCATATTTCAGTGGATTCGGCAGGAAAAAGCGGATTGTGCTTTTCGATACATTGATCGAGAAGCATTCGGTTGATGAATTGGTGGCCATCATCGCGCACGAGGTAGGTCATTATAAGAAAAAGCATATTTTTAAAGGGATGGTGATTTCGATTCTCCATACCGGACTGCTCTTTTATTTACTATCGTTTTTCATTGATAACCGATCCCTTTTTCAGGCTTTTGGCATGGACGAAGTAGATCATGTCCGGATTTACGCGGGATTTGTGTTTTTTGGCGTCCTCTATTCGCCGATTGAATTTGTGTTGTCCGTGGCCATGCACCATCTCTCTCGCAAACATGAATATCAAGCTGATGCTTACGCAGTTGAGACCTTGGGCTTGGCAGATTCGCTGATTCTGGGGCTGAAAAAGCTTTCAGTTGCCAACTTGGGGAATTTGACGCCGCATCCGGTTAACGTATTTCTCAATTATAGTCATCCTCCTGTGTTGGAGAGAATTTCTGCCATGCGCGATATTTCGATAGCTGAAAGATGATAATTTATTTGGCTGGGTGAGCACTGGCGGGATTTATCGGGCTTTGATCGATGGTATTATTTTCAATCAAGCAGATCGAGGACCAGGGGATCGGAACGATTGCGTCTCCCCGTTTGCCGATTATCGGATATAAAGGAGGCTTTTCTGCCTTGCGGGATGGATCTAATGCTGTTTATCAAAACACGGTTTTGAGGTTGCCTGAGGAACAGTAGCGGATTTAATTACTCTCTTTGAGGTTGCTAACCAACTTCCTCTGCTCTCAGCAACCCCGGTCAAGCCATCTTTGAACTTTATCAAATCCTTCATCGATGGAGTTACTAAAGAATGACCACGGCTGTTTTTGTCCGTTCCGGTTTAACCACCACTCGAAACTCATCCATTTGACGTTCTTGATACCTCTTTTTCTGTGATTTACGTCTGCGTTTTTCTTGCCGGACAGTTTCTTTCCTGCTTCAATTACTAATTCGTAGGGATTTGATTCTAGTCATCACTCCCGCCCAGAATACCTAACCGAAACAGGAAATAGACCAATATCAGTATGTTGGTTAGCGCCGCCGCCAGATAGGTGAGAAAGGCCGCGTTTAAGACGGCACTGGCACCCGCTTTTTCCGACGATGAAAGAAGCCCAGCTTCCACCATGGCAGTTTTGGCACGGTGGCTGGCATCCCATTCCACCGGTAAAGTAACCAGTGCGAATGCAACCCCCATTGAAAATAAGACGACCCCGATCAGAACGAACATTTCAATGGTGAGAAACATGCCCAACATAATAGCGGGAAAAGCCAGACCGGTTGAAAGATTGGTTGCTGGCACCAAGGCGGATCTAAGCGATAGTGCCGTGTACTTGTGTGCGTGTTGAATGGCGTGTCCTGCTTCATGGCAGGCGATACCAATGGCTGAGAGCGAATAGCTGTTATAGACACCTTTGGATAGTCTCAGAGTCTGCGTGGTGGGGTCATAATGATCAGTCAATTGGCCGTGCGTAGGTTCAATATTGACTCCGCGAATGCCATGGCGCTGAAGCATCTCTCTGGCGGCCTGCGCGCCAGTTATTCTCTTGCTGGACGCTACGTTCGAGTATTTGGCAAAGGTAGATTTGGTTAAGATAGTCGCTAATGCGGCTAACAAAAAACCTGGCGCCACAAATACAAAATAGATTGGATCAAAGAAGAACATATGAATCTTACCTTTTCCTTTAGATAGATTATGTTTTTTTAGTTTATTGTCTATCAGTTTTTCTTCTCCTAAATTTTAACGCTTATTATTTTAGGAATCCAGTTTATTTGTTTCTTGTTTGTCTTAAAGAAATAGGGATATGACTGGCATCTAGTGCCGGCTTTCACTGTATAAAACACTTCTCCTATCAGACCATACCACTCCCCCGTATCCTGTTCCAATCCAATTAAATTCATTTTTTTCAAGTTTTTTTCATTTTAGGCCTAAAGTTTTTTCCCGTTCCTGCCGATACATAGTCATCTGCAATAATTCAGGTAAAACTGGAAGCAAAGAACTTAAGAAACGAAGAGAAGGTAAGAACATGGCATCCATCAACAAAAGTGGCAGACTCAGCAGCTCGCGGTTGTACAGTACACAATCCGGGAAAGTTGGATTCAATCCAGCGAATTCCTATTTGAAAGTCAATCCGATTCAGTCTTTAAGTGGAGACGACTTTGTGCCATCCCAAAGAAGCGAAGAAATTTCTGCCATCAAGACACGAATCCAACAACTTCCGGACGTAGATGTTCAAAAGATTAAACAATTACAACAGTCAAAGGGAAGTTATCAGAGTGACAGTAGCCGGATTGCTGGTGAGATTCTGTCTGCTAGCATTCATCTAACCCAATCGCTGGGAGCAGCGGCATTTGTTTAATCCCAGCCTGGAGTATTCGACCAGTGCCAACAATATAGTAAACAGATATAAACAAAAGCGAATGAAAGAAAATGAACTCCTTCGGAATTAAAAGCAATCTGACATCCAATCGCTGGGAGCAGCGGCATTTGCTTAATCCCAGCCTGGAGTATTCAACCAGTGCCAACAATATAGTAAACAGATATAAACAAAAGCGAATGAAAGAAAATGAACTCCTTCAGAATTAAAAGCAATCTCACCTCAGCTTTCGCCTACAGAGGCTTGTCCAAGTCGCAGTTCAATCTGCAGACAACATTGGAAAGACTCTCATCTGGCCTTCGAATCAACAAGGCAGCCGATGATTCTGCCGGTTCGGCTATCAGTACCCGGATGAACAATCAGATATGGGGTATGAAACAGGCTAATAGGAATGCCCAACAAGCCAATCACCTGATTCAGGCGGCAGAGAGTGGCTTGCATGACATCAGCGGTATGCTGAGTCGGATGCGGGAACTGGCAACTCAGGCTGCTACGGACATGCTCAATGACAGTGATCGAGCTAGCATTAACCTGGAATTTGAGGTGCTGAAAAATGAAGTCAACCGAGTTGCCCATGCCACTGAGTATAATGAGATGAATTTGCTGAACGGCACCGATTACAAGAATGAAGTCCACAGAGCCAATACCACCGCGGACGATGTGAGAGGGATTGGCATCGAAAACGGCAAGCTATCCAATGATATTCGCAAGGGAATTTATACATTAAGCGATCGACATATTAATGTCAGTGACCGCTTAGCTGATATAGATATCAGTGGTTTAGGAGAGTCCGCGGCAATAACTGCAATCAGATACGGAGCACAAAATGGTGCTTCATCCATCCAACCAGCACTCGGAGAGATCTATACCATCAAGTCCCAAGTCAATTCAGGGAAAGCTAATATTACTAACTTGTCTAGCGCGCATATTGACCCACTTAGCCATGATACTTCACCAACTGTGCAGCCAGGAGACCATACGATAGTCGCCCTCTTGTATGCCGAGGACGATGCTAATATTAGTAACTTGTTGCCGTCAGACTCATTCAGTGGTGCGTCCATCACCCGAATCGGCCAGGATGCCACCTCGGTGGTGTAGCCGGGGGACCATATGATAGTCGCTCTCTTGGAAG
>JYMV01039402.1_pt1 | contig 36128 bp, 33 predicted proteins | sample 338911 | NCBI WGS metagenome assembly JYMV01 (sample SAMN03354496, study PRJNA234377) | hydrothermal vent metagenome | biome: Deep sea; feature: Hydrothermal plumes at the Eastern Lau Spreading Center, Western Pacific Ocean; material: Seawater | place: Tonga | collected 2009 | depth 2000 m m | reverse complement strand
TTGTGACCAAACTTTCCGGTACGCTGTACATTGTTTCTACCCCCATTGGGAACTTGCAAGATATCACCTATCGAGCCGTGGAAACTCTTTCCGCTGTATCCTTGATCGCCGCTGAAGACACACGTCATTCAAAGAAATTATTGAATCACTACGGGATAAAAAAACCACTTATCAGCTATTACGAATATAATCGGTTCACACGCATACCCCAAATCATCGCCCATCTCAATGATGGTAAAGATGTGGCTGTGATCAGCGATGCCGGTACCCCAGGGATTAGTGATCCTGCATATAAGTTAACCCGGGCGGCAATCACCGCAGACATTAAGGTAGAAACTATTCCAGGTCCCTCTGCTGTGCTGGCGGGTCTTATTGCCTCTGGTCTGCCCTCAGATCGGTTTCTTTTTGAAGGGTTTTTACCACCTAAAAAAGGTCGTAAAAAACGGTTGAATGCCCTGAAAGATGAACAGGCAACAATCATATTCTATGAAAGCCCCCGCCGGTTGAAGCGAACATTACAGGACATTGGTGAAATTATCGGAGACCGCCCTGCAGTTGTAACCCGGGAATTGACAAAAATGAACGAAGAAATTATTCGTGGAACAGTTTCAGAGTTATTATCGTATGTTTCTAAGCATGAACCTCGAGGAGAAATAGTGTTAATCATCGGAAAGCCAGATCCAAATGTCTTCTTCAAATAACGCGAAATTCATCACCTTTGAAGGAATCGATGGTTGTGGTAAATCTACCCAGGCCAAGTTATTGCTGGAGTACATGAACAAATCTGGTGTGGAAACTATTTTAGTTCGTGAACCAGGCGGCACAAATATTTCGGAGTCGATACGTGAAATATTACTGCACAGCAGTTCTGGTCAAATGGGTGATCGGACCGAATCACTATTGATGACAGCCAGCAGGGCCCAATTGACGCAGGAGGTTATAATTCCCAATATGGAGCAGGGAAAATTTGTAATCGCTGATCGCTATAGTGATTCGACATTGGCCTACCAGGGCGGAGGGCGAAACCTGGATATTGAATGGCTAAATGAACTGAATAATTATGCTACCTTTACATTGCTTCCAGATATTACATTTTTCGTAGACATACAACCAGAGGAGGCCTTAAGAAGGCTGGATAACAATAAGGATCGCATTGAGGGTATAGGAATTGAATTTCAAACCCGCGTCAGGAAAACCTATCACGAATTGGCGGAAAGATTCAATGATCGCTATGTTATTGTGGATGGGTATGGTGAAAAAGGTGATATTCACCAAAAGGTATTGAATGAAATGAGAAGAAGAAAGTTTGTATCATGAACCAGTACAGCAAAAAATTAATCAGAATCAGCTTCTTATCAATAACAGTCATTGCGATCAGTTTATTCTCGCTGGCATCAACAAAATCAGATGTATACCGTGAACTAGCTCGTTCACAGCGCTTAATCAATGAGGTATATAAATCTCTTATTACGCGTTATGCTGATCGCCTGGATACAGAAAAATTCACCAAAGTAGTTATCAATAACCTTATACCGTTTACATGGAAGAGGATGAAAAAGAAGGCCTGGACCTTCTTACTCGAGGAAAATATGGTGGTGTAGGCATAAACCTTGGCGAACGGGATAAGAAACTTACCGTAATATCTCCAATGGATGATTCACCAGCCAAGCGTAAGGGCATCATCGCTGGAGATATTATTGTCAAGATCGATGGATTGCTTACAGAAGAAATGTCGCTGGATGATGCCGCAAGTCATATTCGGGGACCCAAGGGTACTGATGTAACGTTGTTCATCAAACGATTTGGCGATGAACAATTAATTGAGTTCGTATTAACCCGGGATGATATTACGGTGAAGGATGTGGCCTATGCCGGAATGCTGGATAATGAAACCGGATATATTCGCCTAACAAGATTTTCCAAAAATTCCGGTCCAGAAATGCGTTCTGCCATCCTGAACCTGCAGCATGATAATGCCAGCCGATTTATCATTGATCTTCGTGATAATCCTGGAGGTTTGTTGCAATCCGCGATTGAAATACTAGATATGCTTATACCAAAAGGTGAACTACTGCTTTCCACCAAAGGGCGTATGCCAGAAGCGAATAAACGATATATTGCTAGAAAAACACCTATTATCGAAGATGATGTCAAGATTGCTATTCTCATTAATGAAGGTAGCGCCTCAGCCAGTGAAATCATTTCTGGTACCATACAGGATCTGGATCGAGGAGTAATTGTTGGTACACCTTCATTCGGTAAAGGGTTGGTGCAGTCCGTCTATGGCCTGGATAGTAGCGGTAAGCGCAGCCTGAAAGTAACCACTGCTAAATATTACGTACCCAGTGGACGATTAATTCAAAAACCTGGCTATATCGACGATAAGCTGGTGATACGTGATGAAAAAGAGGACAGTGTCTTTGTTACTGTAGGTGGCAGAAATGTTAAAGGTGAGGGAGGTATCACACCTGATTATGAAGTGGTAATGCCCAAAAGTACTCCGCTGCTGCTAGAATGCTGGAGGAAAGGTTTATTTTTCAGTTTTGCCCAAGAGTGGCAGCATAAATATGATAGTTATGAGGATGCATTGATAGATTTGGACCTGATGGCAGATTTCAAGGTATTTATTGATGCGCATGAGGTGGATGTGACCACTGAGGGAGAGAAACAATTTCAGGAAGCGCGGACGAAAATAACTGCATTGGACAGCACAAATATGGATCTTATCCTGGCCTTTGATTTTGTAGAAACCTTTATTATTGATAGGGAAGCAACGTTGTTTGAAGCGGAAAAAGATGATCTACGGCGCAGGCTCCTGCTAGAACTGGTGGGGATCATGCAAGGAACAGAATTCCGGGTCGCAGAATCAATCAAAGATGACCCTGTCGTAATCAAAGCAAAAGAAATTCTTCAGGATCCAGTAGCATATAGCGGTCTATTCCAACCAAAAAATAACGACAAAAGTTTTTAATTTATTCTTATAAAAAGCGATTAAAGTAATCCTGAAAAATACATTGCAAAAATCCATTTGCACGACGAATTTCGTACCCACTTGGGGCGATTAGCTCAGGTGGTTAGAGTGCTTGCTTGACATGCAAGAGGTCACTGGTTCAAGTCCAGTATCGCCCACAATTAATTGTAGGAAAACATATTATAGTAAAAATAATGAAGACTGACTTCGGCCAACATGAAAAGCGTCATCCAGTGATGGCCGCCGATAACGTTTCTGTCCTTGTAGCGGAAATCACATTTTAATTTGTACCCGGACTTAATGACATTATGAGTCAAATTACCGTTACGCTTCCGGATAATAGTACCCGTTCCTTCGATAGTGGTGTTACTCCCCAGGAAATAGCAGAAAGCATTGGTTCACGCCTGGCACAAGATGCCTTAGCGGCACAGGTGAATGGTCAATCCGTTGATCTGAATGTTCCCATTGAAGCTGATGCAGAAGTAGCTATTCTCACTGGTGATTCGCCGGAGGGACATGAAGTATTGCTACACAGTACTGCGCACCTAATGGCCCACGCTGTAAAAGAGCTTTTCCCCGATGCAAAAGTAACCATTGGTCCAGCGATTGAAAACCGTTTTTATTATGATTTTGATATAGATGGCACATTCTCTTATGAAGACTTGGTGAAAATCGAGGAAAAAATGCGCGAATTAGCGGAAAATGATCACGCTGTAACCAGATTGGAACTACGCCGGGATGAAGCAGTGGAGTTATTTAACGAAATGAATGAATCCTATAAAGTCGAAATAATTGAACAAATAGAGGGAGATGATTGCATTTCCGCTTATACTCAAGGCGATTTTACAGACCTCTGCCGTGGTCCTCATATACCGCTAACTGGGAAGATCAAATACTTTAAACTGCTGAATACTTCCGGTGCCTACTGGCGTGGCAATGAAAACAATAAGATGCTGCAGCGCATATATGGCACTGCTTTTAGTTCAAAGAAATCGTTAAACAAATACTTGAACTTCCTTGAAGAAGCAAAAAAGCGCGATCATCGTAAACTGGGTAAAGAACTTGCTTTGTTCACGTTTGATGAGGAAGTGGGGCCCGGTCTTCCGCTATGGCTGCCAAATGGTACTGTTATCATTGATGAATTAGAAGCCTTGGCCAAGGAAACGGAGGATAAAGCCGAATATCAGCGGGTGAGAACACCCCACCTGACGAAAGGATCCTTGTACGAAAAATCAGGCCACTTGGAGCATTACCAGGAGACCATGTACCCCAGCATGGATGTCGATGGAATAGAATATTATGTTAAACCAATGAATTGTCCCCATCACCATAAAATTTATGCAGCCCATCCAAAAAGTTATCGTGACCTGCCCGTGCGATTATCGGAATACGGAACCTGTTATCGCTATGAGAAATCGGGACAATTATTTGGCCTGATGCGGGTCCGAAGTATGCAGATGAATGATGCCCATATCTACTGTACTCCGCAGCAGTTCAAAGATGAATTTCTGGCAGTCTGCAAAATGTACCTGTACTATTTTGATATATTTGGTATCGATAAATATCAGCTCCGGCTCGGCCTTCATAACCCCGAAGGTCTTGGTGGGAAATATATTGATGAACCAGAACTATGGAAACAGACGGAAGCGGAAGTTCGACAGGCATTGATAGAGGGTAATATTGACCATGAGGAGATATCCGGCGAAGCAGCATTCTACGGGCCGAAGATCGATGTGCAGGTTTGGAGTGCCATTGGGAAAGAATTCACATTGGCCACTAATCAGGTAGATTTTGCTATCCCAAAACGATTTGGTCTGACGTTTACCGATGAAGGAGGCCGGGAACAAACACCCATTTGCATCCATCGTGCGCCTTTGAGTACCCACGAACGGTTCGTCGGCTTTCTGATTGAGCATTATGGTGGGGATTTTCCATTGTGGCTGGCTCCAATCCAGGTTGCCGTATTACCCGTATCCGATAAGGTGATAGATTATGCCAAAAATGTGGAGACCGCATTGAAGGAGGCGGGAATCAGGGTCCAACTAAATGGGCAGCCTAATAAAGTCGGTGCAAAAATACGTCAAGCAGAATTACAACGCGTAAATGTGATGCTCGTTGTCGGAGAAAAAGAAGCTCAGGACAATCAGGTAGCATTACGGCGACGTTTTAAAGGAGACCTGGGTACCCAGTCACTGGATGATGTCGTAACAGAATTAAAAACAGAAATAGAAACCAGGAGGAATACGTATCGCACTAATTGATAAAGCAAAAGTTAACGAAAGAATAGAAGCAGAAGAAGTCCGGCTAATATCCGAGGATGGAGAACAGTTGGGTATTGTGGCGTTGGAAGATGCCATGAAACAGGCGGAAGATGTGGGTTTGGACCTTATGGAAGTATCGCCAAATTCGGATCCACCTGTTTGCAGAATTGTTAACTTTGGTAAACTGAAATACGAGAAGAAAAAAAAGATACAGATCAGTAAAAAGAAACAGCATGTTATTAAGGTTAAAGAAATACGACTGCGCCCAAAAATTGGAGATCATGATTTTGAGACAAAGGTCAATAATATGGGCAGAAAGTTTATCCAGGAAGGGTTCAAGCTAAAGGTGACCATTATGTTTCGAGGCCGGGAAATGAGCCGCATTGACCTGGGAGAAGATCTATTAAACCGTGTTGCCGATGCACTGGAAGATATTGCTGAACCGGAAGGAAAAACTGATCTGGAAGGAAGACGCATCTCAGTTTATTTCACAGCATTGTAGGAGAAAATCTAATGCCAAAAATGAAAACAAGACGTGCCGCTGCCAAGCGTTTCAAACTTACCGGTCGCGGACGTATCAAACGGAACAAAGCAAACCATAGCCATATGCTCATCAGGCGTTCAAACAGTGCCAAGCGAAAAATGCGTAAATCGACTCTTGTGGATAGCACTGAAGAGAAAAGAGTACGCCGGATGCTGGGCTTATAAAGGAGGCGAAAAATGCCAAGAGCAAATAGTTCTGTACCACGGCACAGACGGCATCGAAAGATCATCAAGCAGGCCAAGGGCTACTATGGTGCCCGGAGCCGCACTTTCAAATCAGCAAAAGAAGCTGTATGGAAGGCCGGGACCTATGCCTACCGCGATCGGCGGCAGAGAAAGCGCATTTTCCGTCGCTTGTGGATCGCGCGAATCAATGCTGCGGCCAGGTTGAATGGGATGTCGTATTCTGCATTTATAGCAGGCCTTAAACGCAAGGGTATTGAACTGGATCGAAAAGTACTGGCCGACCTGGCAGTGCGTAATCCAGAAACCTTTGCTGAGTTGGTTACCGCTGTACAGGAGTGACCACCACTATGCAAGAAACTATCGAGGCGGTCTGGAAAGCATTTCAGGCCGACCTCGATTCGTTTCCTACTGATCGCCGTGAAGTAGATTCACTAAAAAGTAAATATTTCGGACGCAATGGGGCCTTAGCAAAACTATTTTCCCAGATGGGGAAAATCGTGCCAGAGGAACGACCCGGTGCTGGGAAATTGATCAATGATCTGAAGAAGGAACTCACCGAAATATTTGACGCAAAATCCGCGGAACTCTTTTATAATGCTGAGAGCACGACGGAAAACGTTGATTATACGCTGCCTGGTGAAACGCAGAGAATTGGTACGATCCATCCCGTCACAAAAACGCTCAAGGAGATAAAAGATATTTTCAAGTCAATCGGTTTCATGGTGGCCTATGGTCCCGAGATCGATGACGATTACCATAATTTTACAGCTCTTAATTTTCCTCAACATCATCCGGCCCGGGATATGCAGGATACTTTTTTTATTAAAGAGAATGTCGTCCTGCGTACCCATACATCAAATGTCCAGATCCATCTAATGGAAAATACGAATCCGCCACTGCGCTATATTGTGCCGGGGCGGGTATATAGAAACGAGGCCATCAGTTTTAAGAGTTATTGTTTGTTCCATCAGGTCGAAGGGCTGGTGGTGGATAAATATATTTCCTTTGCCGATCTGAAGGGAACGTTGGAATATTTTGTAAAACGCATCTTTGGCAATGATGTGCGGATGCGTTTTCGCCCCAGTTTCTTTCCTTTCACTGAACCAAGCGCAGAAGTTGATATCTGGGATGATAAACGGCAGCAATGGCTGGAGATCTTGGGTTGCGGCATGGTGGACCCAGCTGTATTCGAAAATGTTGGTTACGATCCCAATATCTGGCACGGGTACGCCTTTGGACTTGGAATTGAACGGATCGCCATGCTGAAATACGGCATAACAGACATTCGCCTTTTCTTTCAAGGTGATAAACGATTCCTGGAACAATTTTAATGCGAATTTCCATTGACTGGCTCAAAGAATTTGTTGATATAAAAGAGGATCCAGCAGATCTGTCGGATATGTTATCCATGCTGGGCCTGGAAGCAGAACCGGTACATGACTTTTCAGCATTATCCGGTGTTGTTATCGGGAAAGTGGCAACAGCTAAAAAGCACCCCAATGCTGATCGGTTAAAATTATGCACGGTCAATGATGGAATCGATACAGTGAATGTGGTGTGCGGCGCACACAATGTAGACACTGGACAAACGGTCGCCTTTGCCCAAGTAGGCGCGGAATTACCTGGCGGGTTTATAATCTCAAAAGCAAAAATCCGGGGCGAAGAGAGTAGGGGTATGATCTGCTCGGAGCGTGAGCTCGGTATATCCGATGAACATGAAGGAATCATGGTACTGCCCGATAAATTGAAGGCCGGTACTGCGATTAACGACTACCTGGGTGAGGTTTATAATGCTCTGGACCTCGATATCACACCAAACAGACCGGATGGTTTTTCCCATTATGGCGTGGCCCGGGAGATCGCCCTGAAAACCGGTAGAAAACTCAAAGAATTATCCATAAAGAAAGCAATACAGAAGGCGGACGACATTCACGACAACGCTACTGTGAAAATAGCTAACAAGGATGACTGCCCCAGATACATGGGTGCTGTACTAAAAAATGTGTCTGTGGGATCATCGCCGGACTGGATGGTAGCGCGCTTGAAGGCCGCTGGCCAGCGCAGTATCAATAATATTGTGGATATATCCAATTATGTTCTCCTGGAAATGGGGCACCCAACCCATATATTCGATTACGATAAGATCCCCTCAAATATTATTGGTATTCGACGGGTAAAAAATGATAAACAAATCACCACTCTGGATGAGGAAAAACGAAAATTGTCGCCACAGCAACTCTTAATCACAGATGGAAAAAAGCCAATTGCCTTGGCCGGTATCATGGGTGGCCTGGAAGCAGCTGTAACGAAAACCACTACGACTGTTTTTGTCGAAAGCGCATATTTTAATCCAGTTACCATCCGCAAGGGTTCCAAGGAACTGGGTTTGCTGACGGATGCTTCGCGGCGATTTGAACGGGGAGCGGATATCCAGGCAGCTGAAACTGCGTTGTGGCGGGTTATCAATCTACTTGTGGAAATGGCAGATGGAACGATGGTGCCCGGTATCATTGATGAGTATCCAGGCGTTGTAAAGGTGCCGAGTATTTCAATGCGACGTTCCGAACTGGATCTTTATGCCGGTTGCGATATCAGTGATCAAAAAGTCACCGGAATACTTAATGGTCTTGGGGTGACAAATACTAAGAAAAAGGACCATTGGGTTTGCAAACCGCCAACATATCGTCCAGATCTGGAGCGGGAAGTTGACCTAATCGAGGAGATCATCAGAGTATATGGGTATGATAATATTCCTTCAGCGACCCATTTTTCATCCTCATTCTCGCCCGATGACCCTGATCCAGAGGAAAATCTTGACCAACTACGACAGCTATTAAGCGGGTTTGGCTATCACGAATGTCAATCCAATTCGCTGCAGAGTTCAGGGTGGGCCAAGGCCAGGGGGGGGGACCCGGTACCGGTAATGAACCCACTAAGCGAGACCATGAGCCATATGCGTACCGATCTACTGCCCGGTTTGCTGGAAACTATCGATTTTAATATCAAAAATGGTTCCCCCGATATGTACCTGTTTGAAATAGGGAATGTCTTCCAACAGCAAAAACGAGGTTTCAAAGGTATTAAGGAAACACCTATAATGTGCGCTGCTCTGCACGGGCATAGTACATCCCTAACGGTGCACGGGCAGGCGAAAGCGACGAGTCTTTTTACCGCCATGGGACATATTATTAGCCTGTTTGCAGCGGCGGGTTCCAGTGAACCCGATTTTGAGCCGACTAATAGCAGTGGATTTGCCAATGCATTCAAAATTAACCAGGGTAAACAATGTTTTGGTTTACTGGGGACCGTTGACAGGAAATTTGCGATAGAACTGGACCTTGAAATTGATGATCCTGTGTATAGTTTTCATATTGACCTTGATCCATTTATAGAATTGCTGGATCAGCAAAGGAAATTCGCGCCGATCAATCCCTATCCGATCGTGGAAAGGGATGTTGATTTTGTACTGGGTGAAGAAGTGGAGACGGGAGCAGTTTCCACATTGATAAAAGGAAAATTTTTTCCCAATCTTATTGCGGTCTTTCCGCTGGATATATTTAGGCACGATAGCCTGGGTGTCGGGGCAAAAAGCGTCACCTTTCATTTCAAGTTTCAGAAACCAAATAAAACTCTTGAAGATAAGGATGTAACTTCCGTAATAGATAAAATTAAGCGTCTTGTTTCGTCAGAGTTTAACGCTAAATTACGTTCATGAATTCAAGGAATTGAGGAGGATATTTATGGATGACAATGAAAGTTTTGTTCGCGTAACAATTTTTGGCCAAGATTATACAGTAAAGGCACCAGCGGATTCCACGTACATTAAATCCATAGCTAAATATGTTGATGAAAAAATGCGGGAAGTTCAGCAAGGACTTACTGATCCACAGTCAACCACGAGAATTGCCATGCTGGCGGCCATGAATATTGCCGACGAATATTTTTCTTCGCGCAATAATAAAGATAAGTTCACTTCTGAGATTGAAGGTAAAGTACAGTCAATCATTGAAGGTATTGACGAAGAACTGAATTAACCTACCCTATCCTATGGCTGAAACCAGGGTTCTATCGGGCAAAGTGGTTTCAGATGCAGTCTACACTGCCATCGAAATCCGTATTCAATCTCTCAAAGAATCCAGCGTTGTCCCTGGTCTTGCCGCCGTTATTGTTGGAGAAAATCCAGCATCACAGGTATATGTACGTAATAAGACCCGTAAATTTTCCGAACTGCAGCTCCATTCTGAAACGATTAAACTACCTCATGAAACAACGCAGGCGGTTCTTCTCGATCGAATAGTGGCGCTAAATAATGATCCTCTTTACCATGGTATTTTGGTGCAATTACCGTTGCCAGATCATATTAATAGAGCACTGATCATCGATTCCATTGCGGTGCACAAGGATGTCGATGGTTTCCATCCGGAAAATCTAGGCCGGTTAACCGCTGGAAGACCACGGTACGTACCCTGTACACCAAAGGGAATTATGCGTATTCTGCAGCATTATGATATTGATCCTTCCGGAAAACACGCGGTCGTACTGGGTAGAAGCAATATTGTGGGCCGGCCCATGTCGATATTGCTGAGCCAAAAACAGAAATTCTCGAATGCGACCACAACAATTTGTCATTCGAGGACGGCAGATTTAAGAGCCTTGGCAAAGCAGGCAGATATATTAATTGCCGCTTTAGGAGTACCCGAATTTGTAGATCAATCATTCATTAAAGAGGGTGTTACCATAATTGATGTAGGAATAAATAGGGTAGATGATGGTTCAGAAAAGGGATACAAACTGGTCGGAGATGTTGCTTTTGAAGCAGTGCAGGACATTGCCGGTAGCATTACACCTGTTCCCGGCGGCGTAGGACCCATGACGATCGCCATGCTCGTTGAAAATACAGTGGAAGCTGCAGAAAATTCACTTGGTTAAGATTCTCAGACGTTGCTATTATTTATAAATTGATCTGGCGGAAATGTTTTCAAATAAGCTAACCGGTTTGATGCTATGCGTTGTGGTTTTATTAACCTGCAGTGACACAAAGCATACGGACTTTACACTGGAAAAATTCCAATACAATAAAACGGATTATGATGAATATATCATTGCTAGAAGTGATGGGTATCATCAGCTTACGGGTTACGATGTATCCGATTTAAGTTTCGGTATTGTTGTAGTACCTGGATTCTATCCCAGGGGCTGGACCAAGAAAGGATTTGAATGGGCGGAACCACTGCGCGAATTGACCAGATTTCAGGTACCTGTCTGGCTCTACCGGTATAACTGGAATCAATGTCCTGAACAGGCAGTGAAAGAATTCCATATTGCCATGGTCAACTTGGAAATCGAAAATCCGCAGCTTGATTCCTTATGGGTTATTGGACACAGCTATGGTGGCTTAATTGTGGCCCTGCTGGCCGAAAAATGGGATCAAGAGTTACCGCTCGCGATTCATGCTATTGCTTCTGCAATGACCGGAAGTAGCCGATCAGAAAAATTATGCGGATTTTCCAAGCAAAGTGGGTATGTCATCGCTAATAACGTCCATTTCACCCAATGGCGCACGGTCCATGCCCAGGACGGCGCATTCAGAAGGATGGAAGTAGACCCGCAGATCACAACAATAGACCGGGGAACCATACAGCAACTTCCAGAAAATTGGGGTGAACTGAGGTTGGGACATAACTTGTCTATCAAATGGGTGTGTAAAAATTTGTAATCAAATAAGCCATTGTAAAAATGGCATTTCTCGTTGAGATTCTTACTTGTATGCGCCCGTAGCTCAGTTGGATAGAGCGCCTGCCTCCGGAGCAGGAGGTCACAGGTTCAAATCCTGTCGGGCGTACTGAATAGTATAAAAGGAATTATTTGAAAATCAACACTCGTTATGTATCTATAATGATTCCTTTTAAAACTTTCCGCAATTCGTACTGAATTGCATTGTTAATCAACCGCTAGATTAATTATTATCTATGAGCACTTAAACAGCATGTAATGCAGTTAATTAGACAGATATTTTTTCTTTTTGCCGTTTTCTGGTTATCTGGGTGTGCTGCACTTGTCTCTGTTTTAATCCCCTTGGAAGATGTGGCCAAACCTACCGGACCATATCATGTAGGTACCCAGGTTATCCATATGGTCGATGAAAAGCGGTCAGCCTGGTATGGGGAAGAAAGCAATGGGCCGCGGGAGATAATGGTTCGAGTCTGGTATCCGGCCCAGCCCCAGGAAGGTGATCAAAAGGCACCGTATATTTATAATGAAAAATTGATTGGAGATGTAGTTGCTGAAGATTTTGGAATTCCCAAATATATTATGCGGAATATAAGCAATATCAATGGGAACTCCTGGTCGGTGGCCCAACCGGTAAATGAGAAATTCCCTGTATTAATTTTTTCCCATGGCCATGGCGGCCTAAAAATCCAGAACACAACCCAGATGGAAGAAATGGCCAGTCACGGCTATGTGGTTTTCGCTTGTGATCATGCTTATGATGCCGGTGTGTCCATTTTCCCAGGTGAACGGATAATTTTTAGTAAAACAGATATACCGGAAGGTTTCACTGAAGAGGAAAAGTGGGATTTGCGCCGTGTACAATTAGACTATCGCGTTGCAGATATACAATTTATGCTGGATGAAATGACCCGGGATAATTTTCTCAGTGTAGCGTTAAAAAATAGTTTGGACCTGGATCATATCGGTGTATTTGGTCATTCATTCGGCGGCGGTACGAGTGTTGTGGTGGCATCAACAGATGAGCGGATCGATGCCTGTTTTGGTTTGGACACCTGGTTTTTACCGGTTCCTTCCACCGTGCTCAACAGTGATCTCAATAAACCGTTTATTCATTTGGGACAGGTGCGCTGGAAAGAAGAAGACAATTACTTGAAACTGGACACCCTGGTGGGGAATAATAGCGCCTGGTCGCTACGGCTGGATGTACAGGGTGCAACCCATTATGATTTCACTGATTTTTCCCAGTTCAACCGGTTAACAAAACGCTTTGGTTCCGGCGAGATAGCACCACCAAGAATTCGCAAAATTACCAATTCAGTTATTAGAGAATTTTTTGATCATTATTTAAAAAATGGTCCGGCCCTGGTAGTGGAAACCTATGAAAAGCTTTACCCGGAGGTAATTGTAAAACGATATTGAATTATTTTTTATTGTGGATTTCGCGATTATACTGACAACCGCGTCAGCGGCAGAAGAGGGGCGGTCAATAGCCAATACACTGGTGGAAAAGCAGCTTGCAGCCTGCGTCAATATCATTCCCAAAATTTCTTCTGTATACCGGTGGGAAGGGCAAATTCAATCCGAAACGGAGGTTTTATTGCTTATCAAGACTACCAAGGATCTGGAAGCCGAAGTTTACCGAGAGGTGCAGGCAGTGCATTCCTACGACACACCTGAATTGATCACCTTGCCAATAACGAACGGTTCTGAAACGTACCTCGACTGGATGACCACCGCAGTACGCAAACAATAGGGGATAGGGGTGGTTAGCCGTAAATCATCAAAATTCTTTGCCTACTTCGCTATCCTTATTTCAGTCGGAACCCTGGGCTTTTACTTTATTGGGGGCAATCAATGGTCATTAATTGACAGTTTTTATATGACTATTATTACTATGACAACTGTCGGATTTGGTGAAGTACATCCCCTCGTTTCGTTATCGTTTTTGGCGTTAGTGGTTTCCTGTATATGTTATCAGAAATTGGCGCTGAACTTGTAGAATTTAGAGTTTATAAAGAAAATCAAAAGAAAAGAAAGATTAGAAAGATGAAAAATCACTATATCATATGTGGCTACGGTCGTATGGGTGCGGTAATCGCCAAAGAATTACATGATAAGGGTTATCCTTTTGTAGTAGTGGAATTAGATCAGGATAAGGTAGATAAAATATCTGCACTTGGTTACCAGTCCATTCTAGGCGACGCTACAATTGAAAAAACACTGGAAGAAGCAGGTATCCACGAGGCGGCCGGTATTGTAGTATGCTTGAACAACGATCCAGATAATCTGTTCGTTACCCTAACCGCTAGATCCTTGAACCATGATGCTTTTCTGGTGAGTCGCTGCAGTCAGATAAATAATAAACCAAAACTAAAGCAGGCTGGGGCAGATAAAGTCGTCAATCCTTATACAGCTGGAGGTCATCGCATGGCTGAACTGCTGATTTCTCCTGAATTGGAAGATACCGTATCCTTAAGCCTTAGTCAGGATATTGTTGATTTGGCGATTGATGAAGTAAATCTGGCTAATTTGAATTCATTTCATGGGGTGAAGATCAAGGATTCAAAAATTCGGGAAGAATTTAACCTGATAATCGTTGGATTAGTAAATGGGGATGGCAGTTACGAAATTAATCCTGATCCAGAATTACAGCTTAGCGCAGATCATACCGTCATGATAATGGGGCAAAAGGAGCAGTTACAACAATTTAAGGACAAGTTTCCTTCGCACACATAAATGTCGTATAATATATATTATGTATAATTGTATATTTACATATAAATCATTTAACGACGAAGTTCACTAGCCTTCCTGGTACGATTACCTTTTTTACTATATCTTTACCCTTTAGGTGTTTTTTTACCCCGTCAACCTTCGCAGCCTCAGTTTTGAGTGTTTTATCATCCGTTTCTGCCGGTAATTGTAAATCGCCCCGTAACTTGCCATTTACCTGAATTGCTATAGTAATCAAGTTTTCTTTAGCCAGTTCCGAGTTGAAAACTGGCCATTTTGAATAGGATAATGATTCAAATGCATTCATTTGTTCATTTAATTCCTCAGTCATATGCGGTATAAACGGATTCAAGAGCAAAATAAATGTTTTAAGCGTTTCCTTGTTGATACTTGCTAAGCCTTGTAAATGATTGGAAAATATCATCATTTGGGAAATTGCTGTATTAAAACGCATATTATCCAGATCATTGGTGACCTTGGCGATAGTTTGGTGCAATAATCTTATAGTTTCATCAGAATCTGGCTGCTCGCTGTGTTTGTCAGTATCATTAAATATTCGCCAGATCTTTTCGGCAAACCGGGCACAACCCTGTAATCCCTTTGTCGACCAGGGTTTAGACTTATCCAGCGGTCCCATAAACATTTCATATAAACGCATAGAATCAGCACCATATTCTTCAATAACATCGTCAGGATTGATGACATTGCCCCGGGATTTACTCATTTTCTGTCCATCTTTGCCCTGAATCATTCCTTGATTAAAGAGTTTTTTGTACGGATACAAGACCCAGATCATGCAATACATGATGCCAGAATCGGGAATAAAGCAAATGCAGAACAGCGTGCTCTACCCCGCCAACATACAGATCCACGGGCATCCAGTATTTTTCCACATCTGCATCCCAGGGCCGATCCTCGTTGTTCGGGTCAAGAAAACGCAGATAATACCAGCAGGATCCAGCCCATTGTGGCATTGTATTCGTCTCCCGTCGCGCCGGCGAACCGGTTTCGGGATCTGTGGTATTTACCCACTCTCCAATAGCGGACAAGGGGGATTCGTGAGTACCGGTGGGCACATATTGCTCAATTTTCGGTAACAATAAGGGTAATTCGTCCTCAGGAATAGCTTTATGTTCGCCGTCGACATGGATAATGGGGAACGGTTCACCCCAATAGCGCTGCCGGGAAAACAACCAGTCCCGCAGTTTATACTCCACTGCCCTTTCACCTCTATCTATTTTTTCCAGATATACAATGGTCTTTTCGATAGCCTCTTTGACAGGTAGATCATTGATAGAAAAAGAACCATCGGGCGTAGCGGAATTCATCATGGTTCCTGTTTCTATATCAGTAAATGCAGCCGAACTAATATCACTGCCGGCAACAACCTGCACAATGGGCAGATCAAATTTCTGGGCAAATTCGAAATCACGCTGGTCGTGGCCCGGTACGGCCATAATTGCTCCGGTACCATAGGACATGAGCACATAATCTGAGATCCAGATCGGGATTTCCTCGTTATTCAGCGGGTTCATTGCGTGGGCACCAATAAAAACACCGGTTTTATTTTTATTCAGTTCTCCGCGGTCAAGATCGGACTTGCCTGCCGCAGATTTAACATAGTTAGCAATGGTTTCTTGTACTTTATCATCGGTCAGTTTTTTCACCAGCGGATGCTCCGGAGCCAACACCATGTATGTTGCTCCAAAAAGCGTATCTGGTCTTGTTGTAAATACACGTATTGTTTTGTTTATAGACGGTATTTTAAAATCTACATTGGCACCATCCGAGCGACCGATCCAGTTGCGCTGCAGGTTCTTGACGCTTTCCGGCCAATCGACATCGTCCAGACCGGCTAGGAGTGATTCTGCGTATTCGGTAATGCGAAACACCCACTGGAGCATGGGTTTGCGGATAACCGGATGTCCTCCCCGCTCCGATTTTCCATCAATAACTTCTTCATTGGCCAGTACAGTGCCCAGTTCCGGACACCAGTTCACTGGTACTTCACCCTGATAGGCCAGACCGCGTTTATAGAGTTGCAGGAAGATCCACTGCGTCCACTTGTAATATTTGGGGTCGGTGGTGTTGATCTCCCGATCCCAGTCGTAGGAAAAACCCAGGCTCTTGATTTGAGATTTGAACCGTTTGACGTTCTTTTTGGTTGTATCTGTCGGATGCGTACCAGTTTCGACGGCATATTGCTCTGCCGGCAGTCCAAATGCATCCCAGCCCATGGGATGGAGTACATTGAATCCCTGCATCCGTTTATACCGGGCCAGGATGTCCGTGGCTGTATAGCCCAGAGGGTGTCCTACGTGAAGTCCATCTCCCGATGGATAGGGAAACATATCCAGGATATAATACTTGGGCTTTTTAGGATCCAGCTCGACCTTAAAGGTCTTATTTTCATCCCAGTACTGTTGCCACTTCGGCTCTATGGCTAAATGATCGTATTTCCTACTCATGGCTGTTCTGTCGGGGTGAAAGGATTTGAACCTTCGACCTCGTCGTCCCGAACGACGCGCGCTAACCGGGCTGCGCTACACCCCGAAATAATTAATCCTGGAACCATGTAACGGTGAGCAATCTACTTTATTTGGTATTCAAACTGAAATAGCTAAATCAGTGCTTTCAGCACCAGAAATCCGCCGATCAGCAAAATGGTGAATATGATCGATAAAATATTGAAATACTTATCAATAAAGACGGTGATCGGTTCACCAAATTGGCGAATCAACAGAGCCACCAGGAAGAAACGAGCCGAGCGGCTTACCATTGAAGCCAGCAGAAACATGGGGAAATTGATGCTAAATGCACCAGCGGAAATGGTAATAATCTTGAAGGGTATGGGCGTAAAACCGGCTGTGAAAACGATCAGGAAATTATAGATCTCATATTTTTCCTGGATATTGAGGAACACCTGCTCAGAAAAACCTGGGATATGATTAAAAAAGAACATGGCAACTGCTGAGTATGCCTCGGCCCCACTCCACCAGGCAAAATACCCAATACCATACCCAGCCATTCCCCCTACGATACTGGCCACACTGCAAATCAGGGCAAAACGGATCGCTTTTGAACGGGCACCTAAGGCCAGGGGTATCAAAAGCACATCAGGTGGAATGGGGAAAAAAGATGATTCTGCCAAGGCCAGTAAGAACAGGGCCGGTACACCATACTTGGTTTCGGCCCAATGCAGGATCCAGTCGTATAGTCTGCGCAGGTAATTCATTGGTTCAAGGTAAATAGTTTATACGATCTTTTCAGAAATGGTTCCCGACTCCGGATCTTTCAAGATCTGTTTTGTTTTCCCGTCAGGCATTACTTCTTTCTTGATCAGGATCATACCGTCTATTTCCTGCATGGTACGAATATGCGGTACCTGTTCATCACCCTGCCAGACATCCAGTTGTACCGGTTCCCATTGTTTACTTTTGGTGGAAAGATAACAGGTGTCAATCATGGCATTAACCACATAACCATCATAGAATGTTTCCATGGGTGTTTGCTTACTGTCCATGCAATTGAACATATCCTTGAACATCTCGGTGTAGCCCAGTTCCGCGGCCTCATCGCCAACGGGAAAGATCCAACCACTGTCCCCTTCCGCTTTTTCAGCTACGTAACCACCCTGTCCTCTAGTAGTAAACATCTCATACCCAGTGCGCAGCCAGTGATTCAGCCAGATCGTCCCTTCTGAGCCAGAGACCTCATCGCGAAGATCCATCCCGCCACGAAACGCCCAGCTGACTTCAAATTGCCCTATGGCGCCATTCTCAAAGCGGATCAGGCCAATGCCATGGTCTTCCCCCTCAATAGGATGTACTAATGTGTCTGCCCAGCACATGGCTTCCACGGGACGGATACCTTTCCCGATGAAATTGCGGATGATCTCGACACAATGGCAGCCCATATCGATGATCGCGCCGCCACCAGCCAGTTCATTGTCCCAGAACCAGTCGCTATGGGGTCCAGGGTGGGTCTCTCGAGAACGAACCCACATTACCTTGCCAATCGCCCCATCAACAGCAGATTGGATAGCTTTCAGTGTCTTTGGCGGATATACAAGATCCTCCAGATACCCATTGAATACGCCTGCTTTTTCCACCGCTTCAAGCATCACCAACGCTTCCTGGGCAGTCCGGCCTAGTGGTTTCGTGCATAGAATAGCCTTACCCGCGTCCGCTGCAGCAAGAACCGCTTCCTCATGTCGATGGTTTGGTAGTCCGATAATAACCGTATCAATATCATCATTTTGTACTGCTTCTTTCAAATCAGTCGAATGGCTGGGTACAGCCCATTTATCCTGAAATTCCTGTCCACTTTCTGCGGTACGTGAATACACTGTATGTACCCGGTCCATCGTACGTTGGCTGTGGAGTGTGCCGGTATAAAAATCAGCAATAAATCCTGTGCCCAGCATGGCAATGCGATGTGCTTCACTCATGTATGTCATCCCTCCTTAATAATTTACTGATACAGCGATAGCGGACATAACCTCACGTTGGCTGGTGGTCCCCGCAGGTCGGTTCAATAGTTTACCATCCACCACCATAGCACTGGAACCACCGCCGTCCAGGTTGATCGCTTCCACACAACCTAGATCACGCATCAGTATGGCCAATTCCTGTAGATCAACACCGCGGCTGTCTATCTGCCGTCCATCCACAACCAGTAAAACCAGTTCTCCGCTATTGCGGTATCCTGCGGCCGTCCTAGGATGTATGTCTGGAATTGTGGAACCAAAAAACACTTCTTCATCAGATGTAACCCTGATCCTACCCTCGTGCATCAACACCGGTCCAGCATGGAGGGCATCATCTACTTCCCAGGTCTCTGCTGTTGAAAAATCAAAAGAATCCATTGGCTTTTCGGGATGGTTTTCCAATGGTTCAGAAAAGTTAAATAATGAATCATTGCGGCTGGTTACCCAAGCAATATCAATACCACCATCATCCAGAAAGCCCAAGGCGCCGCGGGCGGTGTAATAACGCTTGTTGTTGCGCAGTACGGACTTTGTGGCCGGTGCAACGGTATGTTTGTTTACATAAAGCAGACCAACGTGTTCTGTGGGGTTTTTGTCCATTAAAAAATAACCGCCATTAACCACCACTCTGGCTTTATTGTTCTCAGAAAATTGAGTCAACGTTTCCCGACGGTCCAGGTCTTCTGATACAATAACATCCAAATCAATGTCAGGATCCGCCGGGTCGATTATTGCTGCCCAGGCATTGATCGGTAATTCATCATTTCTCCCCACCATAATCTTGATACCTGTTGGTAATTCAGGAGTGGTATGTTCAACAGGTCGCCAGCGCATGGTAATTTTTGAAAAAGACTCTCCATTGCGCGTACATGATGATAAAAAGATGACCATAATAAGAATAAGGAACAAAAATTTTCTCAAGGCATTAGCGCAGTTCATGGTTCATTGAACGGTACAATAGTGAAGTCAGCTTCTTTCAACACGTTGCTTTCATCGTCTATAATAGAAATGTTCCATTGGCCGACAGCATCCTCGCGGGGAGTGATATAAGACCAGCAGCGAAAATAATTGGATACACTTACATTCATATGAACTTTAGCGTAAGGCTCTCCGTTAAATTTCCAGACGTGGATTATATCCTCGGATCGTTCCGGGTTTCGTAAACCCGCAAAGCAGTATATCCGTGATGTTGTATCAATAAATACGTCTCTGATGCGCACTGGTTTGCGCTGCTTGAGGTCAATATTTTCGCAAACCACCAGGCGCTGAACAGATATAGCCTTTGGTTTGTCATCCTGCGGCTGCTGGGGCGGTACATATTGTTTTACTTCCAGTCCTGAAGAAGCTTGGGAATTTTCCTCTGCGCTTTGAACAGCGTTATCATCTTTTACTGCCATTGGCTGGGCCATTGCTTGTGATTCCATGGAATCATCGACAATATTTTTCTGTTCTTCCTGGGGAACTGCTGGTGTGTCCCGATACGAAGTCGCGGTAAATAGTAAAAAAGCAAGATAAACAACGGCTAAATGGGGAACGTACCGTGCCAATTTTTTCCAAAAGGAAAATAATACCAGCACAGCAAATACAATGGTAACAGGCAAAAATGACGGGTCCAGCAACAGGCCTTGAATCATATTAATAAATAGTTGCGGTTATTATTATTGGTTCAATCATTAGCAGTGTTGTAGAATAAATTACCATCATCGGTTTGAATCCTGAAACGATATCTATATGCCTGCCATTTAATTGGCAAACATTTAAATTCAATATGGATTATATCCCAATGAAGTCATTCAAGAGATCCATAATAGTAGTTTACTTATTATTCGCAGGTATGCTGCTGGCCAATAGTCCAACGTATGTTTCAGTCGGTATTTTTCAGCAGGAACAATGCACATTTTATCGTGTGGATAATGGCTTACCCAGTAATGATATCCGTGATATTGCTGCCACCGATGATGGCACAGTATTTGCGGCTACAGCTAAAGGACTGGTGATGTTCATTGACGATGAATGGTCCGTAGTAGAACAAATGGATCATGTGGATGTGTGGATGCTTGCCGCTAAAGGTAAAGAACTGGCTGTCTTTGGCGGCACTGAAAAGGATCAGATCGTGGCCGGGGGCAATATCTATCTGCTCAACAACGGCTGGCTGGATCAGACTATTACGCTGCCAAGGCGTGTCAAGGTGCCCGTTTCAGGAAATGATCTCAGTTTTCGCAATAATATTATGCTGGGTACCACAGATGATATCCTACTGCTGGAAAGAAGATATGGGAATATTTATAAAAGATCATCCAAAGGATCAAGATTTACCCCCAATACTCGTCCTGTGGTGCTGCATATTCCCGCAACGGAAATTCGACAAATCACTGTCACTGGTGCGGGCAAAACGTACGTCGCCACCGACTCCGCCCTGTTATCCTTTTCATCCCTGAAGGAAGGCTGGTCCCCGGTACTGCCCCGTAATGGACAGCACAGCTGGGGGCTGCATGATTCCCGCGGTGTGACTGTAGATGCGTTTGGACGGCTGTGGTTTGCCAGTACACAGGGTGTAGGCTATTATGATGAGGGCTGGCATTTGTTTACTGGTCATGATGGACTGCCCTACAATGATTTTACTATGATGGCACCAGGCAACGCTGGTGATATGTGGTTTGGGACACGAAAAGGCGCCGTGCACTTTGACGGCGAAAATTGGGAATACCGTCAGGGGAAACGTTGGCTGCCGGACGATCATGTACGCAGTATTACGGTTACGCCAAATGGTGACGCCTGGTTTGCTACCGCCAATGGTGTAGGTATCATCCAGCACCGCCCTCTATCCCTGGCAGAAAAGGCGCAATGGTATGAAGATGAGATTGATCGTTATCATCGCCGAACACCCTATGAATTTGTTCTGGAAGTACATATGGAAGAACCGGGTACAAAACGCAACTGGAAACAGCATGATAGCGATAATGATGGTCTCTGGACCAGCATGTATGGTGCGGGTGAGTGTTTTGCCTACGCGGCCAACGGTGATCTCCAAGCAAAAAGACGGGCTAAGAAGGCATTTGACGCGTTGAAATTCCTGGGGGATGTTACCCAGGGAAACCAGCATTCACCACCGCAAGGTTTTGTGGCTCGCACGGTCTTGCCTACCAGCGGTCCCGACCCCAATATTGGCCGGATTAAACGGGACCTGCATAAAAAAGAAACAGATGATGCAATGTGGAAGATCTATGAACCACGCTGGCCTAAAAGTGCAGATGGCAAATGGTATTATAAAACGGATACCAGTTCAGATGAACTGGATGGTCATTATTTCCTGTATGCATTGTATTATGATCTGGTCGCGGATACGGAGTCAGAAAAGGAACGGGTGCGGGAACATGTACGGCGCTTGACGGATCATATTATTGATCATGATTTTCAACTGATGGATCACGATGGCCGGCCCACTCGCTGGGCCCGGTACAGTCCCAAGGAAATGAATTTTGATAAAAACTGGTTTGTGGAACGGGGACTGAATTCATTGAGTATTCTATCCTACTTGATCACAACGGCCCATATCACCGGCGATGACAAATACCAGGACATAGCAAGTACACTCGTGGATCAACATGGTTACGCACAGAATATGATCGATATGAAGTTCCAGCGCGGTTTTGGTACAGGAAACCAGTCCGATGATGAAATGGCTTTCATGTGTTACTATAATCTGGTGAATTACGAAAAGGATCCAGAATTGCGTTCCCGGTATGCGTTTTCATTCTGGCTGGCCTGGCAACAGGAAGCGCCTGAATTAAATCCATTTTTCAACTTTGCTTTCATGGCCGCCTGTCAGGGCCTCAGTTTTGAAGATCCGTGGGGAGTCTATGAGCTAGAACCCCATGGCGAATGGCTAGATGAATCCGTTGAAACGTTGATCCGTTTCCCCCTGGATCGCTTCAACTGGCGGCATACCAACAGTCACCGGATCGACATTACCAGGTTCCACCCCGTTACGAGGACATTTGATGATAATGATATGAGCACCAGCGGTTATCGTAAAAACGGCAAGGTCATCCAGGTGGATGAATCACATTTCAATCACTGGAATCGAGATCCCTGGCGATTGGACACTGGCGCAGATGGCCGGGTTCTATCAAGCGGAACTGTGTTCCTTCTACCCTATTACATGGGCCTTTATCACGGCTTTCTGCTGGATTAGTCAGTGGATCAGCCGCGAGTTTTTACTGGACAAAATCCATTAAAATACCCGGGCGATCGGTGATAATACCATGGACACCCATGTTCACCATCCGCCTCATTTCAATAGAATCATTCACTGTCCAGACCCAGACCTGTCGATCCCCTTTGGCAAAAGCATTGATATAACGTCGATCCAGTTCCAATTGCCCTAGTTTTGTAGAAAATGAACGAGGTAATTGTGCCACTACCGCATCCAATGGAAGCAGCCGCTCGAGACCAATCCTGCTCAATATGTATAGAATAGTGCCCTGGTTTACAGGCAGGGACGTGGCCACTTCCGGACAAACATTCTGGAAGCGAGTGAGCGTCTCATCGCTGAAGGAGGCCACGATCACCTGATCAGCAGCAACACCATATTGCCGCAGCAGGTCGCAGAGATCACTTTCCAGGGGCGGATCATGCTGTTTGATCTCAATATCGTACACCTGCTGGGGAAAGGCATCCATAATAGCCGTCAAGGACAGGATCTTGACCCCTTTACCACGATAGGGGTAAGTCAAACCATCCGGTGACCAGTTATAGGCACCATCCACCTGCTGCAATCCTGACCAAGACATTTCCCGAATCAAGCCGCTGCTATCTGTAAGACGGTCGATAGTCTGATCATGGTTAATCACAATGATACCATCTTTGGTACGGTGGACATCCAATTCTATCACTTGAATACCCATATTTATTGCATTGGTAAAAGCCAGCAATGATTCATCCGGGTATACCTTATTGCCACCCTGATGGGCAATGGTGACCGGTTTAGATAAATGTTTTAAGACGGGATGGGTCGTTTTCTGATGTATGATGAATCCCAGGGTGTAAAGAAACAAATACATACCGCAAATGATCATCAAAAACTGTTTCATAGTTGAAAGATATGTGAATCGGCTAGAATTTGACTATGGTTGCTGAAGTCTGTTCCGCTATAGTTATTTCAGGAGGACAATTTTTCTAGTTACGGTGAAATCGGCAGAAGACAATCGATAAAAATATACACCCGAAGGTAGAATAATCTGGTCATCATTTTGACCATCCCACCGTACAATTCCTTGACCCACTGACTGCTTTCCGGAAATAAGTGTTTTGACCAATTTTCCTGTTATATCAAATATTCCTATTGTGAACTGCATTCCAACTGGAACCTCATAGCTAATAAAAGTCGTAGGATTGAAGGGATTGGGATAAGCGGCGGCGAGTTGAAATTTATAGGGATTCATCCCATTGGAAATATTTATACTGGTTGGACAATAATTCCCGTCTGGGGCTAATTGAGGCAGTAGATAGGCATCATCCGTGATCAGCGCATACATTAGGGTGTCCGACTGTTCAAAAAGCGCCGGTGTGCAGGGTTCCCATTCATTTGCGATACCAGCACAGGTGGCCACGTCGGCGAGAATACCCATGTTGGTTACAATACACCAGTAAAGATATTCAATGGCCATACATTCGTACTCACAGGTATAGTCATCGTAGTGATACCATGCTTCCGGCGGATAATTGCCGGGGTGCTGTATGAACTGCCCACCCCGCGCTACATCCATGGCGGCGGTGAGCAGGGATGAATTAGGTTCCACTGCAAAAGCATCCGGGTAGATGTTAGTGTGGCCGATTGCATTGATCACGTGGACCACCTCTTCCACAGTGGCATCGGCCCCCCAATAGCCAGGATTAATCGGATCAATCTCATTCTGCCATAATACAGCAGCGGCACCATCACCATTGTAATGGTCAAAAAAATTATCCATGGCTGGTGAACCGTCATAGGCAAAGATCGGAATAAGGGCGCCATTGGCACCCAGTTCTGCTTTCAATACGGGATCATCCACTTCCCCGTCTTCATCGTTATCCAGCAGTTCTGCGGCCACGGCGGCGGCGTGTAACACCTTTGCATCCGGAATGGAAGATTCCGCATATACGCTGAAACAGTCCAACACGCGAACGTATTTAGTAAAGTCGCTGAAAGCGGTTGAGTTGGCATTGGGATTTGGTTCAATGTCAAAACAGATAGTGTTCTGGGCATGAATTACCTTAAGCGAGAATAATAGAATGGCAATTGTGTTACATTTGACCATGGTTTTTGATGATAAATTCCTAAACTGAACCGGCAAAATGTAGTAAGGAAAAACAAAAATATTAAAAAAAACTTGACTTGCGGATTGAATACAATTAACGTCTAGTGTGAGATGAGAACGGAATGAGATAGTATCAAAATCTGGGACTTTCACAGCCTGGCAAGACCGAAACGAAAGTGGATGTTAACTTGAAGCTCGAAAGAGTGGAAAGAAGTCAGGAAAAGAGCCAGGTTACTAGATCTGTCAAAGGAGAAGGTGACCTGGCTTTTGACTTATAGAAACAAAAACCCCGCATTCTGTGGGGTTTTTGTTTTATGGATTATTATCTTTAATCTAGTTCGACACTGGCGTAGAATAATCAGGACGAAACTTAATTCTTATTGGTTTTAAAATATTGATTACATCCATATGGTTCCAGGCCCATATTCTGCCAGATGAAAGCAAAGCGGTCAGCAGCCAAAGCAATTGTGTTTGCCCGTTAGGTGTTGTTATTGCAGCGATATTGCCGTTGAAAAATCGCCGCCATGATCCGGGATATACCAAACATCTTTTTCCAGATCCACTCCGCCGCCCATTTCTTCAATGACTACCCGATCGATGATATAGATACCCCGTTTCGCCATAAGCGGGAAGGTGTCCTCACCGATCTTTTCCGGCGTTCGATCTGGAAAGTTCCGACGCGTTCTGCTGATCCAATATGTTTCCGATAGGTCATCATGCTCAAATGCCCACTCCACATTCTTGCGGCCGAGCATGAAACCCAGTAATCCGCCCCAGGTTGCCGTTGGATTATCCGAGTCCCAACCGGTAAGTGATCCAATTCTGATCGTCCGCGGCAGGTCGCCTTCTCCATAGAACAAACTGACCAGACTGGCGGCAAAGTTGATACCAGCATCAAATGACTGGTTATAGATATAGCCGTCTCCCCCGCCGACCTGGTAGCGTTCATAGACTGCATCCCGGGTACTCTCCCAGTCATTCTTATCAGGATTGGCGTCATAGGCTGCCTTAATATAATCATACATTCCGGCAACCGGGGTCCCATCCGGAAGGCGTCTGCGGGCCTGTTCGGCTAGCCAAAACACTTTATCCTTCATACTCAACTTATTATCCACATAAGAAGCAAGGGCGTACATAACCACATAAAATTCCGCGGCCCATTCGGCATTATCCCTAGCTGTTGTACGGATGGGCAGATGAGCCATGCGTAAGGCAATGTCCGGCCGGGCCGGGGCGAAAAGACCGAATATCTCTGTTGTCAACTGGGCGTCGATCATTTCATAATGGGAATTTTTATCCGGTGCACTGGTGGCCGGCGGTAACAGACCCTCTTGCATCAGGTAATACGCAGTCTCATTTGAGACCCATAGGAAATTCTCATTGTTGGGCGCATCCTCATTTGAATAGATATGATGGAGCCAGCCATCCCGGATCTGTTCCGGGGTCAATATACTTACATTGTGGACGTCCAGCAGGTGCTGGTACATATATTCGATATCCGTGTCATCGTCCGCGGACCAGGCCTCCCCAGCATGGACAAAATAATATTCAATGATATTATTTGATGAGGGTACAAAATTACCCCAGATATTGCGCTCATCAGGCCCGTCCCAGTTCTCATCCGTATAAAAGGGTGGCTCAATCTTGTCCATTTCCGTGATCAGTCCCGTCCAGTTGGCGATGCACTGGGTCAGCCAGAAACCCTGCAGTTGATCCATATATTTTGAGCGAGACAGGACCAGGTCGGTGGTATTGGGCGTGTAGGCGGGGTATTCTAATCCAGGGTCAGCCAGTTGATCCTGGGCCTTCATCAACCCTACAGTAAGCAATACCAAGCCGAGGCAGCGGCTACTAATTATAATATTGTGTGCCAACAGGTGCTGGTGATAAAAACACCACTTAATTTTCCTGCACGAAGCGCCGGATCTCCTGGGATATCTCCAGCGGTATCTCGTGTTCGATCCAGTGGCTGACCTCTTCATAGGTGATAATTTCCAGGTCCGGTACGTATTCATCCAGGCCATCCAGGTTCTGGGGCAGCAAGGCCGTATCGTCCAGACCCCAGAGCACCAGCGTGGGTACATCAATGGTCACCTGGGTAGCGGCTGAATCAAAGGAAGCAGCCCGATACCAGTTCAATCCGCCCCAGATGGCGTTTTCCTGGCCCCAGGCTTCCTTATATACCTCCAGCTCATTTGCGGTAAGGATACCGTCAAAAAACGAGGCCAGTATGGCAAAATCATTGGCCATCAACAAATTCTCCGTACCCGTTGCAGCGAACCAGCTCATATAAGACGAGGCCTCCTGCTGTTCACTATCCCCGGCCAACAGATTGCCAAAAACATTCGGGTGCGGGCCGTTGGCGCTGATCATCAACCGCACCTTTTCCCTAAAAGCATGGGCCGTTTCCCAGGCTACGGGACCACCCCAGTCATGGCCAACGATCACCACCGGTTCCGTACTGACTCGGTCGATCAGGGCCCCAATATCCGTCAACAGGCTGTCAATAACATAATCGGAAACAGCACCGGGCTTATCGGAAAGGTTGTAACCCCGCTGATCCGGGACGATGAGCCGAAAGTCCGCTGCCAGTTCATTCATGACCTTTTGCCAGCTATACCAGAATTCAGGAAACCCATGGAGCAGAATAATAGTCGGTCCGGCACCCTGGCAGGCCACATGCATGTTGATCGCCCCCACGTCAACCATGTGGAATTCTGGTTCGCTTGCGTTACAGTCACAGAGCCACTGCTCATCTTCATTAATAACGCTGTCCATATTAACATCGGCAAGTTCGGTATTGTTATCCTCCGCACATTCCGGCTCAGCTATGAGCGTTTTCTCTGTACTGGTGCAGGAAATAATCAGCAATATTACGGAGAAGAATATTGGCAGGAAGCACTTCATGGATATCAATTTTACACCCCGTCCGTCCTAAATGTCTAGACACATTATTACCTGTTTTGATACTATTGTTATAATATTTTATTATTATTTTCATAAGTTCATCCCATGGGTTTAAAACAGGAATTTAATTTCAGGGAATACCTGACTAAGAATATTGACGGCTATGACGGAAAATATGCCCAGTATATTCTAATGATCCCGGTCTTATACGATGTCCTCTGCAGCCTTCTACGATTCACAAACTTACCACAGTCGCTGCGGGTTGATGTCTATTTGACATTGGGTTACTTATACTATCCTGACGATATATACCCCGAAGAAGAACTCGGTCCCCTTGGTTTTTTAGACGACCTGATGCTGATCCTGGTGGTCCTGCGGAAATGTGCCATACAGGAAGAGGTTGGGATCGAATTCATCGAAGAACATACTACAGGGCTGGATTATTCGGTCAATCAGCTGCTGACCAGCGATTTTGACAAGATCACCAAAGAAAATAAAAAATTATTTGATGAATTACTGGCCGTCACCGGAATGCGCTATTACTACCGCTGAACCAGTGTATAGCCATTAAGGCGTCCAGCGCAGTCTGAGCCTGCAGTTGGCATGCACTGCCCAGTAAGAATAATATGGCTGCGCTATTCTTCATGTTCAATGTTACGGAAAACAGATTGTACACTTCAATGTGCTTGATTTTTAAACAATAAAACCCTGTACAGGATGTCCCGCAGATCTTAGAACTGGTAGCTAATCATGCACATCAGAGAACCAGGGGTGGCTGCCAAAGTAGTTGCGTGGCACTGCTTTGCCACCCATGATAAAATATTCAAAACCACCGGTAACCGCTAAGAGATATTTTTCCAATAATGGTTTGAAGTAAATGAGATGGGGCACCCACCAAAAAAGTACAGGAATGTGGGAAATCGCGTGAGGACGAATGCTTATGGATAAGGTACTGTTGTTATCATCGACCGGTTCAATTCTCCAGGGCACAGAGGATTTTCGTCTCCCTTTTCTGCCGGTTTCCAGATCGTAACCCACCCCATCGGTCCATTGGATGAATTGGCGTTCAAACACCCAGCCGCTGAGATAATGGATCTCATCACGGGACTGGTCACCGGGCCAGGCAGTTACCGGGTTCTTTTTGCAGAATGGGTGGCACGTTTCCAGGTTCCCCTGGGCGGCTATTGCCTGCCATACTATGTCTGACGAAGCGGCAATAGGGCGCTGCACTGCCACCGGCCATCGAAATCGAGCATTCGTTAGTATATTAGAAATTGGTCTTATGTCAATTAATTACAGTGGTACATATACCTGATATTGAAGTCGCACCCTGCGGCAACCCGTACCAGGATCCGGTTCAGTCAGCCAATTTTGAATATTTTGTCTTTGCGGCGCACCTTATCCGTTACCTTGATACCAATGCTGTCGCCTTTCTTGGCGCTTTCCACAGCTTCATGTTCGATCTGCATGGATTTAACTTCTTCTTTTAAATCAGTGGTATGTCCCTTGATATGTATCGTATCACCAACATTCAATTTTCCTGCGGTAATTTCAATGGCAGCGACCGATATTTGGCCAAAATATTTGGATACATACCCAATTTCCTGGTCCTTCATAGCTTACTCCAAATTTGCGTAAGTTGAATGTACTCCCCTAGCGAGTTAAAGTCAATCGCAGAACTGACTACAAGACCTACTCGGCAGGTATTTTACCAACTTATAATATCCGGATAGCCAGATAGATCCAGCCTCCCAGCAACAACAACACACAGATATAAAAGGCGTAGGCTCTGTTGGGAACGTAATTTGAGGTGAGCCGGATGTAACTATGGATAAACTTGAAGACCACGAACAGCCAGGCGATCCAGAGGTCCAGAGAACGAACGTCATCAATAATGTAAAGTATGATACATAAGAGATAGAATAGGATGGGCATCTCGAAAAAGTTCTTATAATGGTGTCGGGCCGCCAGCATATACTCGGGGGCCGAACCTTCGTACACTCGAAACCATCTATAGCGCACTTCCCGTTTCTTTATTGCCTTTTCGATCACGTAGCGCATATGGAAAACAACAAAAAAGTTTAGGAAAACAACGGGCATTATCGGATAGAGAATGAGGGTATTATCCATGAGGGGAATTTAACGACTAAACCAATAAACAAAAAACCTCGCTAAAGGGCGGGGCTCTTGTTTAAATCCTAACTCAACGCCATCCGCAGAAACTCAATATCTGATTCAAAGGATTCCGGGAGGAGCGGGCCAAAAGAGAACCGGAAAAATTGCCTGAGCGGAGAGTTGTCTTCTTGACGCGCCATATCGCAGTCAGTTCCTTTTAGAATCGCAGCACCGTATTTAAAGAGGCGACTGTTAAGTTCGGCGGCAGTTAATTCTCCCGGAAGTCGACACCAGTGATAAAATCCACCGTCACCGGAAAAAAGGTCTAATCCGAGATCGGCAAATGCGTCGCCATAGCGCTGACGCTGACTAGCATAGAACTCTGGTATAGCTTTATGGGCAAGGTCAGTACGCTCTTGTTGCAGTAATTCCAGAGCATAGAGTTGGGATGGTCGGGAAACACCGCCCATGCCAAATGAGGAAAAGTTACCAAGAATTTCTATGTAGTGCTTTGCGGCCACTACCCATCCAATCCGAATACCTGGTGCCTGCAGTCCCTTGGTTGCCGCGCCTGAAATAAACAAATTGGAACGGTTTATATCCTCGATATATCCCAAGGCGGTTGCTGGAGGTTCGTGAAACAGTTCATACGCTTCATCTATAAGCAGGCCAAATGAACCATATGATGCTTTCTCAACCAGGGCTTTGAGTTCGTTTCCGCTTCTGGTGACACCGGTAGGATTACAAGGATTGCTCAGCATTACCAGATTACGGACAGAATCATCCGTTTTAACATAATCCTGGACAGATGGAAAAAAATGATTCTCAACATGACTGTCCACCAATGAGTATTTGCGCTGGAGCAGGCGCAGCATATCGTAGTAGGGGGTGTATTCAGTGGCGGCTATGCGAATATTTATATCCGGTTGCAGGAACATCAACAGCGCCACCAAGCCAGGACGCCCTCCGGCAAAGACCATGACATTTTCGTAATCAATGCCGGCGTTGTAATAATGGTTATAATAGCCAGCAATGGCCTTGCGCAACGCCGGCAGACCCCAGGCCTTTGGATACTTCAGGTCTTCAGCATCCAGATGGACATTTGTTGGCATCTCTGGCCCGCCGGGTAACTGGGAAGTCAGCGGGAATCCCTGGCTCCAGGGATGTGTCCCCTTCTCTCCCATGGCTGCACCAAAAGCGTCTTGAAAAGCATAAAGGATCTCGTAAATTCCCATTGGCGGGACATAGCTCAGGAAACTTTCTGAAGATTTGCTCAATGTTGAAACCAATTCATTTTTAACCGAACGTTAATTTTTATATCCTAAATCAAACCGCAATTTTACAAACAATAAACCCCGCTACTTGGCGGGGCTTTCTATTTTGACTTTTCATATTTTAATAAATTGTCAAGAACAATAATTTCATTTCTACCAGTTGAATCAAAATATAGATTTGTTGTATGACCACCTTCTCCTCCAGTAGATTGAGTTCTTGAAAAAATAGTTTTTATTTCTACACTTATATTTTCATTATCTATCTTTTCCAAATAGATTTCCAATAATCCACTTGCTAAATCAGAACCCTGCCCAAAGGCGCCAGCTGTACCATCCTTACCGCAATCAAGCCCCAATTTCGCAACGAATTTACCCGATTTTATTTTTAATATTTGTTGAGAATCGTCTTTTAGAGGATAATATAACGGAATATCTAAATCAAAACAGGTTGATGTAATGACATCAAATGCTTGTTCAAGTGATAACTGAAAATAGAACTTAGTTTTTGAATCATCTGTTCTATATTTATTCAACTCCCCAATACTAAACTTATTTGTCTTACTTAAATACATACCAACCGGGTGATGCACAGTTGCACAACTCCAAAAAGCCAACCCAATAAATAGTAGTAATGTGATATATCTATTCATATTCAAATCTACCCAAAGTTTCAAAAAATAGCATTAAAATGTCTGCAGTCCTTTCTTACCAGTCCCTCTACCCCATGCTTTGTCCGCTGTAGGGTAAAACTTTAGTTAAAAAGCCAGTGACAGGTCCAGTGGAAACAGTATATTACAGTACTAAAATTGAATAATCAGACTAAATCAGGCTATAAAGTAAATAATAAGAGTTCTTTAGAGTTTATCGTCAATAAACTTTGCGGAGAGGGAGGGATTCGAACCCTCGATACCCTTTATAGAGGTATACTCACTTAGCAGGCGAGCGCCTTCAGCCAGCTCGGCCACCTCTCCATCGAATTATTCTATAAAATTGCTGCGCGAAATTAATTCCTAATTATGCCAGGACAAACTGTTTACCACTGAACTGTAGCACGGCACCTTTCAGTTCCAGGCTCAGTAATATAGTTAACAGTATAGTCAGATCCATCTCTGATTTTTTCACTAGTTCATCAATGTGGATGGGACTGTGTTCCAGAAAGGTAAATATGGACCTCTCCTCATCAGAAAGATTCAGGTCAATACTGCGCTGTCTTGGTTTTATGCGCTTGGTTAACTGGGGTTCAATAGCCTGCAGAACATGCTCAGTTCGTCCCACAAGTATAACCCTATTACGTATCAAACGATTGGCACTTTTGCTCCGTTCATCCGCAATCCGGCCGGATACGGCAAAAACTTCCCGATTCTGGTCAATTGCATTGAAGGCGGTCAGGATTGCGCCGCTCCTGTGCCCTGCTTCAACGATTATGGTTCCATGGCTGAGTCCGCTAATAATGCGGTTTCGCTGTGGGAAATTGCCGCCTTCCGGCTTGGTCACAAAAGGGAATACAGAAATGACGGTTCCCAGTTCAATAATATACTGCATAACCTGCTTATTCTCAGCAGGATAAACACGATCCACACCACAGCCCAGTACGGCAATGGTCCGACCCCCCGCTTCCAATGTAGCTTTGTGCGCTGCTGTATCAATACCCCGGGCCATGCCGCTAACGATCGTGAGCCCTACAGCTGAAAGTTCGGCTGCCAGCTGTTTGGTTACTGCCCTGCCGTAGGGTGTAATAGCCCGTGTGCCTACAATCGCAATACAGTCTTCTTTAGTTTGCAAGGGTAGACCTCGGCAATAGAGTACTGCCGGCGGGTCATAAATCTTTTTCAACAGGTTCGGAAATGCCTTCTCCCACAACGAAAGGATCGTCACTTCATATTTAGCGGCTTTTTCCAGTTCTTTCTGGCCCAGATCCAGGTCATGATTGCTACAGATCTGCGCGGCAGTTTTAACATCGATCCCCTCCACGCGGCACAAGTCCGTTTTCGATACGGTAAAAATATCCTTTATCTCGGGAAAGGCAGTGACCAGATTTCTGGGCTTTATAGGCCCCGGCCAGGGGCACATGTAGTAACGATATTAACGCAGCTAATTGCTCAGTGTTCATTGAGCAATTTGCCAATCCGTTTGATCAATGCCGGTATACCGGCACCGCTCACAGAAGATATTTCCAGGTATTCATTCTCCATTTTGGTCCAATCAGTATGATCAGCTTTTGTATCAATTTTTGTCCGCACAATTATATGCTTTCGTTTGGACAGATCCGGATTGTGGCTAAGCAACTCTTGTTGCAGCAGTTCGTACGTATCAGCTGGATCGGATTCCATAGTGTCAATTAGGAACAATAATAATTTGGTGCGTTCAATGTGCTTCAGGAATTGATGACCCAGACCTTTACCCTCACTGGCACCTTCGATCAAGCCGGGTATATCCGCCATTACAAATGACTGGTATTCACCGTATTTTACGATACCCAGGTGGGGCTGCAGCGTGGTAAAAGGATAATCAGCGATCTTCGGTCGAGCTGACGAGACCGCGGCTAGCAATGTTGATTTACCGGCGTTGGGTAAACCTACTAATCCCACATCTGCCAATACCTTTAGTTCAATAGTAAAATTTCTTTTTTCTCCCGGGATTCCTTTTTGCGCATGTCGCGGTGTTTGGCGAGTAGCGGTTTTGAAGCGGGCATTTCCCTTCCCGCCTTTTCCGCCAGGGCAGGCAACAAATTCTTCGCCCTCTATTACCAGATCCGCTTCTACCTTACTCGTATTTCTATCACGAATGAGTGTGCCCAGCGGCACCCGAATACGTACATCTTCCCCATCCCGGCCTGTTTTCTGGTTGGAGGACCCAGGCGCACCGTTATCCGCCTGGTAGGACTTCTTATAACGAATATCCTGCAGGGTATGCAGGTTTTGATCCGCTACAAAAATAACGGAGCCACCTTTACCGCCATCCCCACCGTGAGGGCCCCCTTTGGGAACAAACTTTTCCCGCCGAAAAGTAACAGCGCCAGCGCCGCCCTTTCCACTTGCACACGTTATTTCAGCGTAATCGATAAACATAATGAACCCAAAAAGAAAAGGTGCCTAAAATCACGCACCTTTTTCAGTGAATTTTATGGCCTGTAAATTAGGGTTGGTGGGACTTCCATCTTTGTTCCAAGTCCGAATCATTAATCGTTTCCAATACATAATCACAGAATTCCTTGCTGCTGGCGCCATCTTTGCGCCCGGTCATTACCAATTTCTTCTCGAATTGCCCGGTTATATCCAGCGCCATTTCCAGTCTAATACCTTGTCCTTCATACCCGATGTGCCGCAGCAGCATCGCCCCCGCCCGAATCATACTCGATGGATCGGCATACTGGGCCCGGCCTTCAACTACCATCCGTGGCGCGGAACCGTGTATTGCCTCAAACATGGCATATTTCTTGCCAATATTTGCTGAGCCTGCCGTACCCACACCACCCTGGAGTTCAGCCGCTTCATCCGTCAAAATATCGCCATACAAGTTAGGCAGGGCCATAACCCGGAACTGCGTGCGCCGCTTCGGATCGATTAATTTCGCTGTCATTATGTCAATGTACCAGTCATCTACTTCGATATCAGGATATTCCTTAGCAATTTCATAGCCGACCTTCAGAAATTTACCGTCGGTGGTCTTCACAACATTGGCTTTGCTGACTAGGGTAACCTTGTTAATATTATTTTTATTTGCGTATTCGAATGCCAGGCGCAACAACCGCTCCGATCCTTGCGTTGACGTAACCGTGAAATCCATGGCCAAGTCATCTGTTATATCTATACCATTACTGCCCAGCGCATAGGCACCTTCCGTATTCTCCCTGAAAAATACCCAGTCTATCCCTTCGCTGGGTACACGCACCGGACGTACATTGGCAAATAAATCCAATTCCTTGCGCATGGCTATATTTGCGCTTTCAATATTCGGCCAGGGGTCCCCTTTTCTTGGCGTCGTAGTTGGGCCTTTAAGTGTTACGTGGCATTCTTTTATTTCTTCCAGCACATCACCTGGAATCGCCTGGCGCACTTCGGCTCTTTTTTCGATCGTTAAGCCCTCAATAACTCGAAATGTAATTTTTCCCGCATCCAGCGGAACCTGCAGCAGACTTTCCAGCACACGCTGTGCTTCAGCAGCGATAAATGGCCCGATCCCGTCCCCGCCAAGGATACCCACAATAATTGGATTCAATACCGCATAATCAGTCTGTTCTACTACGGCGCTCATCCGGTCTACTCGCGCCAGTTGATCCTGCAATAGCTTTTGGAATTGTATAGTTGCCTTATTTATATGTTTATCCGTCATGTTTATTTCTCAGTTTTCTCTGTAGCTGCAGTCTTTTCCTTTTTTGCTGGTTTATCATCCTTTTTCTTCTTTTCCTTCTCTTTTTTGTCCACTTTTGGTCGTTCCTTGTAGTCGGTGAGATAAAAACCGGAACCTTTAAATATTAGTCCAGTGCCACCACTTATAACCCGGGTTACGTCGCAATTCTTTTCCTCACAATCAGGCCGTTTCGTTAATGGTTTGGAAGACATAGTTTGAAAATTTTCAAACCGCTCACCGCACTCATTGCAGATATATTCGTATGTA
>JYMV01029782.1_pt1 | contig 36150 bp, 31 predicted proteins | sample 338911 | NCBI WGS metagenome assembly JYMV01 (sample SAMN03354496, study PRJNA234377) | hydrothermal vent metagenome | biome: Deep sea; feature: Hydrothermal plumes at the Eastern Lau Spreading Center, Western Pacific Ocean; material: Seawater | place: Tonga | collected 2009 | depth 2000 m m | reverse complement strand
TAATTTGAAATTGACATTCGCTTGTTTAGTTTTGCCATCCGCACTTAAACGATAATAAAGTGCCATCCTTCCGTGAGCAAGGGCTGACCATGCAACAGCATTCCCTGGATCTGCTTTAATTGTAAGTTCAATTTCATCTTCGCCTGGAAAACGAACGTGACCTATTGCATCGTATGTTTCAGTCATGGACGCATCTTCGATGCGCAACGAAGAAAGACCAACAAAAAGTGTCAACTCGTGGCGACGAGGGTTATCAAGTGCGATATGTTCAAGCCCAACCTTTGCAACTAATCGTAGTCGCTTCCAATAATTCAAACTACCTGTAACTCGTGCGGCTCTATGCATTTCATTTGCCACTGCAAGTTGAGCGTCTATGTCTGAGGGGTTATATCTAGCAGCGTGAACTAACGTTTCAATATATCTGTCATAGAAAGCAACCGCTTCTTCCTGCGTCATAGGCGTAATCTGGACAAGTGCGTTTTGCAACTTCGTAATGTATTCGATGTTATTTAACTCTTTGCTGACCGCTTTGCCGTATAACTTATACGCTTTCCGAAATTCACCCAATTCCATATTTTCGTCTGCATTTGCAACATTTGAAGTCGCGCTTTTCATGTTCATATAGAGCAAGCCCATTAGCGCACTGCCAACGAGTAACGTTGCAACAACCAAGATCGTTATCAACTTCTTGTTCGTTTTACTTCCGTGAACAGGATTACTTTTGCGTTTCTTTTTATGTACAGACTTATATTTCTTTTTTGCCATCTAATTCACGGCTCCTGATTATCTTGGAGAAGGGTTGTTTCAGTTTGATCTGTTACCTCAGCCCAGTCTGGGAGGCAACGCATAATTTCTGGAAGTGCATTCGATAAAAATCCTGAAGCGAGTGCATTAAATTCGTCCATGGTGAATTGAGGACCACCACGTGTTGTAAATTGTATCTTGCAGTAGTAAGCATATTTTGACGATCTATCGAATGCGAGCATTCTAATTCGTTCTGGATACGCTGTGGTTTTTCCATTGGCAATAAACAAATAGCCAGCGAAAACATGGTTGTCGCCTAGTTTAGGGTGTATGAATTCAGTGCAACGCAATTCGAAGTCGCCCAGTGGAAAATGAATGATTTCATTAGTTTCTTGAATTGGGTCCCACCGCTCAATCATTGGATATGTGATGCCATTTTTGCCAATTGCTTGGTCTTTTACCCAATCAGAGTTATCAATGTGCATGGACACGGTAATTGGTTCAGCTGTAAGAGGGACATACCCTCCAGCAACCATACATCTGTCCGGCACGTGTGGCACTGCATCAATTTGGCCTGTGTAGTACGCAATATGTAGTTGAATAACAGGCAATGTTTTATCTGAGCTTGAATATGTTCTTGTTAAGTACAACTCTGTACCGAGTGCTTCAACGCCTGCAGAATCAAACCTAACATCCTCTCCTATTCGTTTCCACCCACCAATGGCCGAAGGTAACACGGAAAAATCTTTTCTAGGAAAAACTGCTTCCTTTTTCAAATACACATTCAGTGCGCTCACTCCAATTTGCAAAGCAACTGCTGAAACCGACAAAATGACGATCGCCGTAACAAACCCAGCAGTTGCGGTACCTCGAAATCGAAGTGGGCTAATTTCTTCTTCGGGTTCTTCAATTTCATCTTCTTCAATTATTAAATTTTTGAGAATCCATACGATTCCGAGGTAAATTAAAAAAGCAGGTATTAACCAAAGCGTTCCAATAAATGTATGAAAATCACCTGCAGCTAAACCGCTGTCAGCAATGCTCAACAGCCCTAAAGACATTACCCGAAGTATGTTGACAAAAACCGCTGTTGGCAATGCTAATGCTACAAGTGTTATTCGTTGCCATAGATACGGCAACCCGGTGTATGCCATTGCAACGCCAAGCGCTAAAAAAGCCATCAGCATTCGCATGCCGGAACATGCTTCTGCAATATTTAGAGGATAGGCAACTTCGTTGTAAAAAATTTCCAACGTGTTCCCAGCTCGAGTCACATCTAAACCAAGAATCGTAAGGCCATAATAAGAGCCAATAGATGCAATGTCTTGCAATTTAAACGTGACGATTTCCATAAAGCGATCTGAAATCGATTGCCCAAATACAAACAAATATAAAAGGGGAAACCAAAGATATCGCATCGCACGCCACCCAAACAAATACAAGCATAATCCAGTTATTGAGAGTGACACTCCAAAACCCATTAGGTTGTGGTGATGCATCACGGTAGGACCCAGAGCACAGAGCGTATACCAACCCAAACCAAGCAGAAGGAGCAAAATGCCACTTCGAGCCCGTTTAAAGGGTTCGCTAAGAATTTTCCCCCTACAAAGCCATACAAAATAACCCGAAATAAACGGAATAATAAGCGTGTGGCCCCAATCTGCTTGCTGTTGTATTGCAAACAAAAATTGTCGTTGAAGAAAATCCCAAAAGATCCATGTAAATGCAACAAAAATAACTATTGACCAAAGTAATAGTCTTTTTGGGGAAACTTCTTCTGTAGATTGCATTTCTAATGCTTTAGACATGGTTTTCTATAATCGGTTCAGAATGACTCTCTCTATACATATAGCTTCAAGCATTCTTCAAGACCCTCCTTACGCCACAACAGTACGCATCCAGTAGTACTGTGTTCAGTAAAAAGAGTTCCCGATATATTTTGTTTACGGAGGCCTTCCGAAGACATCGTTTCCGAAATTCCGATCAAGAAGAAAACCAAAGCCATACGTGGCTCTGAAACCATTTCGAATAATCGCCATTGGGGTTGCACCCCATGAAGTGCCAATACTAATGTGGTCGTTTGGCTTCAAGAAAATATCTGGTTCTGTTCGCTGAAGAATCGCTGCATAGTTGAGTGTTACGGTTGCTTGAACATCACCAAATCGACGTGTCAGACTTACTTTTTCAGGGACTGCGATTGGGCCCAAATCACCCGCAGAAGTTATGAACTCTGAAAGAGTAATCTTCTTTCCGCTTCTAGGATAATCGTAAACTCCTGGTCGACTGATTTCGCCACGAATGTACAAGTTGCCAAGCGGCACACCTTTTACATACACGCGGTCTTTAGGTCGAATTACAATGTTGTATCTGCTGTCGCCCTGTTTAAGCAAGTTCCATGGGATCTCAATAATTCGTTCAAGGACAACCGATGCCTGAGCATTTTGGTCTTTGTTATTGGTGTTGTCCAATCGAGTTGCTTTTTTAAAGCCAGTACTTACTGGAATCCAAGTGTCACTCTCAGGAACATAAATAAAAGCGGAATCAGTCGTCGGCTTAGTACTTGGTGTAATGAGGTCATCGATGTCAACCGGAAGTTGCTGTGCAGCAAAGCCGGGAGCAGCGTTTCGAGCAGGGACTAAATCGTCAATATCAATTAACTCATGATTCCCTGTTTGGATAATTCCTGGCGAAACAGAGTGGGATGGTTCCTCGTTTGTATCACCAATGTCAAGTTGGTTAATTAACGCAGTTATATCTGCGTCATTCTCAGTTTGTGATTCATCTAAGGCCGGCGCTGGCACAGGTGTATCTGATGGAGCGCCCTCGCCTAAATCTAATTGTTTTATTAAATCTTCAATGTCCACACTTGGTTGATGTGGTTTTGAAACTGGCGTAATCGTTGGCGTTTTACTATTCAGAGGAGTTGCGCCACTCTTTGCAGCATTACTACGGTCCCAAGATGGAAGCACAGTATCGCTGACTTCAAGTTGGCGAATAACATAAATTTCTTGCGTAGATTGGGGAACACCACCAGCAAGAGCGAGTACATCGACGAGTCGCAAATCTGGGTTGTGCAATGTAAACAAACCCCATCTTGATAATCCGCCGTATACGGTATACGTCAATGCTGTTTGATCAATAACTTCAAGTTGTGCACTTGGATGTGTTAGTACTTTTTTACCAAGTTCACTTGTAATTAAATCCTGTGCGCCTTGCACAGTCAAGCCGGCAACTAAAACATCGCCGACTTCTGGAACCCGAAAGTTACCGCCAACATCAACTCTTCTGGTAACAGGATAATGTTGATTCGTTTGGTACAAACCAAAAATTTTCAAATCTAAAACATCCGCTGGATGTATTCGATAAGTCAAATCAGATGGCATCAAATCCATCGGAGTAACTTTTGAAAGTTGAGGCCAAACGTCAGGTTCTTCAATAATGTCAATCCTGTCGAGAATTGGAATCGTTGTTGGCGTAGGTTTGTAATAGCCCTGAGCTTTCGGATCAGCCATCCAAGCATTTGAATTGCAACCAAGTAAGAAAAAACCAGTAACAACTGCAACGCTGCTTGTTTGAAAGATTGCTGCGCAGGATTTTAAACTCATTTTATTCCAGTTAATCAAATTTTACCTTTACCGCTCAATGCTCCAAAGAATAGCCCCCGCACTATCAATATGCGGGATGGTATCGGACTTCATCGACCAATGTTGGCGCCAATGATGAGTGAATACAGCGCTATATCTGGTAGAATGTAGTTCTCGTGATAAATTCATTTCCTTCTCCTAGACATCCCAAGCCACTTGGCGGTGATACGGCACGCACGACAAGAAGTTCGGCGGCAGTTGATTTAAGTGCGCAAGTCTTAAATAACGATGACGGCTCGCAGACTTTGTTGATGCAACGTAAACCACCGTGGATTCGAGCTCAAATTCCTGGTGGCGATGCATACCTTGCGATGCGTGAAAATATGAAAGTACATGGGCTAAACACCGTTTGCCAAGAAGCTTCATGCCCCAATATTGGAGATTGCTGGACAAGAGGAACTGCGACAATAATGATCCTTGGCGATATATGCACGCGCTCTTGCGGTTTTTGCAATGTCCGAACTGGTAAGCCGAATCCACCAGATTACGATGAGCCAGAAAATGTCGGTAAATCCATTGCATTAATGGGCTTACGACATATTGTTATTACATGTGTAGACCGAGATGATTTACCCGATGGCGGCGCTCAAATATGGGCTGAAACCATAGAAGCAGTGCATAGACTCGCCCCAGAAACCTCAGTTGAAGCATTAATTGGCGATTTTAAAGGCGACAAGGGTGATTTAGCGACTGTAATTGCTGCCAAACCAGAGATATTAGCACACAACCTTGAAACAGTACCCCGAATGCACGGTGCGGTGCGGCCTCAAGCCACGTACGAGCGGTCGATGCAAGTTCTGAAACGCATTTCTGATGCAGGGCTTGTATGCAAAACGGGAATAATGGTTGGTATTGGCGAGACTGATGAAGAAATTTCCACGTTGCTCGCAGATATTCGAGATAAATCAAATGCTGAAATTATCACCATTGGCCAATATCTACAACCAAGCCGAAATCACCTTCCAATTGACCGTTGGGTCCATCCCGATCAATTCGCAAAATATAAGGAGGTCGGGCTAAAACTCGGCTTCAGAGTCGTAGAATCTGGTCCACTCGTTCGAAGTTCCTACCACGCAGAGGAACAGGTTCGTGAATTTGAATTAAACCGTAAATAATTTGGTTACAACAAGTTAAGTTGCCACAGGATTTGGACGAATCCTCCTAAATGATACATGACCAAAGCATTCGTCCTGATAACGCCTCCATTGACAATAACCGAAGAGATCGCACTCGAACTGAATTCCATGGCGAAGCGGTACTCCGCTGGAGCCACGATTTTGATACGCCTGTGCGCTATCGGGTTTTGGACAGAAGTGATGGAGGTATGCGAATTATTTCGCAATTCCCACTTTCTGAAGGTATGACGGGCATTATTACTCGTTATTTACCAGAAGGCACCGCTGTTCACCAACCAATGATGGTGGCTTGGAGCAGTTCTACCCCAGATGATGATGGTTACCATTGTGGAATCTGGTTTTTCGGGTCGAATTAATAACTTTTAAGCCAAATAAGGCACAAAACGCCGCGAGCCCACGCTTGTGGCGTGGGCTCGCAGAGTAGAGAAGAAAGAAAGAGAGAGAAGGGTTTGTTTAATGAGAGGCGGCTTCCTTGCCACCAAACAGACAACACTCATACGAATCAATCTTTTCACAGTTCTTCAAAAAAGTTCAAAATAAAATAATCGAATGAAATCTTAGCCATACCTACTTCTCTCACTAAGCCAGCGGAGTGCTGGCTTCAAACAAAGACAGGAAGTCGCCCATGATCGCCGACACATCACCACTTGGACATATTGGTCCAAAATCGTTACCAACGAATAAAGAAAATAATCTCAGGTTGCAAACAGACCAGTTCACCGACCGACTTGGTTCATTTTTTTCCAATCTGTCATGGACTGACAGGCAAGTTCTTGCACTTCATTTTGCTGAACGTCTTTCCCCATGGGAAATTCACGTTGTTTTAAATATGTCTATGAGTGATGTGCTTTGCAGAATTCAACACTTGAGAAAAATTGCACGTCAATCGATACACGCTTCTCGCGGCGATTCATCCACACGACTATCTTTAAAGTAAGTACTTGCAAGCGCTAAATGAAAGTCGTTTTGAAGCAGAGTTTTTCATTTTCAATGTGCAGGAGCGTTTCTAAAAAACCACCCTAAAGAAAACAAATAAGAGCCACTTAACAAAAAGTTGATGCCAAGTAGCAAACCAATAATTTCATATGAAGATGGCCACGATGTCAGCATGATTACTCCGAGCATAATTCCAAGCATGCCACTAAAAAATGCCATGCCCCAGTGGTTTGAATGTCCGCCTAACGAGCGAAGTGACATCGAAGATGAAATTTCTGCAAAACCGGAAAGCAAAAAGAAGATTGCAAGAATTACAGTAATAGTTGCTAAAGCTGGTGATGGGAGCAAAAGAAAAATCATCCCGAAAATCAATGCAATCAGACCACCACCAAGTGATACTGGTTTACGCGGCCCTGATTGCGAAGTCACTCCACCAAACAAGGCGATACCGCCAACAAAAAGGAGTAACCAGCCGATGAGTTCCACGATTGCTTCAGCTGCAATTCCGGGGCGTACAATCGCAAAAAAACCAAGTGCTATCAAAACGATGCCTTCTACAATAAACCATTTCCAATTAATCATAGAACAATAATACACAGAACAAGCGCAGTACGCTTACAATCGTAGGCATGTCGACAAAACTAATTGATTTACGAAGTGATACCGTAACGCAACCTACAACTGGTATGCGGGAAGCAATGATGCAAGCCCCACTTGGTGATGATGTTTGGGGAGATGATCCCACTATTAATGCATTGCAAGAACGTTGCGCTTCGATGTTCGGAAAAGAAGATGCGTGCTTCGTTCCTTCTGGAACAATGGCGAACCAACTCGCAATTCGTTCGCAAACACAACCAGGCGATGAAATTATTATTCATAAGGATAGCCACATCGTTTACTACGAAGCCGGCGGTGCTGCGGCACTCAGTGGATGCAGCTTTGCCATTGCAAATGGAAACAGGGGCTTTTTCACGAGTGCTGATGTTCGCGCTTTAATTCGACCTGACGATTTTCATTTTGGCACGAGCAGCCTCGTCTCACTTGAAAATACGCACAACCGAGGTGGTGGTTCAATCTGGCCACAAGACCAACTAGTCGACGTTTGTGAAACCGCACATGAATTTGGGTTAAACACGCACCTTGATGGCGCAAGAATTTGGCATGCTGCGGTTGCTTCGGGTACAGATGCTGCGACTTTAGCAAAGCCTTTCGACACGCTCTCTGCTTGCTTTTCAAAAGGGCTTGGTTGTCCAGCTGGTTCAATTGTTGCAGGGAATAAGGACACGATAAAAAAAGTACGACATTTCAGAAAAATGTTTGGTGGAACCATGCGGCAATCTGGAATCCTCGCTGGCGCAGCGCTTTTTGCCCTTGACCATCAGCTCGAACGACTACAAACCGACCATGAGCACGCCAAAATTCTCGCAAATGGTCTTCATTCCATCGATGGAATCAGTTGCGATGCAAGTACGACAGATACAAACCTCGTTTTCTTCGTTATTGACAAAATGCTTGGAGATGGCGCTTCTTTATGCCGAAAACTAATGGATAACGGAATTATGTCTGAAGCCCTTGATTCGCAAAAGATTCGCTACGTCACTCACCTAGATGTAACTCGCGAAGAAATTGAACGCGCGATTCAAATCACAGCCGACACAGTTGCTCATGTTTCAAATTAACACCACCATCACTATTGGACTTCTACTCTCAACCTCCACTGCTTTTGCATTTGGCACAAGCCGTTCTTCATTAAAGTGGAGTGACATTAATACGAGAGAAGTAATCCGTTGGGATGGAGATGTTGCTGTGATACAACATGGCGCAAAAATGGAAGAACTTTCTTGCCGAGTAAAAATAGACGACGCGAGTGTTGAATTCGCAATCAATTCATTTGGAATACCAAAAAATTGGACTTCTTTTACATACCACGATACTAAAGAGTTAGAAGAAAAACAAAAACAACTTTCAGACAAGGCTGCAAAACACGGAATCAAAATGCATTCTGAAGGCAATCGGTTTAGCGTTGATTACAACTGGGTTATTGACCAAAGCAAAAACCCAATTCGAGATGTTGCAAAAGCAATTAAAAGTTCTGCAAGAAAAAAAGGATACAGAACAAAGCGAGAATTAGTTGGCGCGTTTACTTCTTTCGTACAATCATTGAATTATAGAATTCCTTCTGACACTCGAATAAATGAAGAGGGCGAAACGATTCTTACTGCAGGCGCAATGATGCCACTTGAAACCCTGACCAATAAATGGGGAGATTGCGACTCGAAGTGCTTGCTGTTTGCCTCGTTAGTTCGCAGTATAGATTTAGTTGATGTAATTTTCATCGTCATGAAAGACCATTTATTTGCAGGCGTGCAAGTTCGAACAGAACAGGAAGACCATACGGTCCGATACAAAAATAAGGACTGGGCACTAGTCGAATTAACCGACGCTTGGCCGATTGGACGAGTTCCTGCAAACCATCTCAATGGCGTTCTACTAGGCAAATTTGAGATTGTCAATTTAAAATAATCCACCAAAGAAAGCACCAACTCTTTTGAAACTTTTACACTACTTTCCAACTACACGACTAACCGAGGGTGGAACAGTTCGTGTTGCGATTGATATTTGTACTGTTCTTGCTAACCGTGGGCACGATGTAATTTGGCTTACTTGCGATGACACTGATGTTCCAGAATCTTGGAAAAATGGAGAGCCAAACACACCAAGTGTGATTTGCCTTGGTCAATTTGAAAAATCAGGCAAGCGACTAACTGCAGAACAACTTGCAGTTGCTTCAAAAGCCATTAAAGACGTCGAGGTTGTTCATGTGCATGCCATGTGGGATCCATCGAATCCGCAAATTGCAAAAGTTTGCGACAGCATTGGCACACCATGGGTACTTAGTATTCATGGAATGCTGGATGACTGGTGCATGACACAGCGTGGTTCAAAAAAGAAATTTTACTTAGCAACCGTTGGAAGAAGAATGGTTCGTACTGCAGCCGTTTTTCACACAACAGCCGAGGAAGAAAATAGACAAGCGTCGCGATGGTTCAAGCACAATAAAGTTGCCGTCGTGCCTTGCATTGTTGACCTTGAGCCCTACAAAAATGTACCGAGCCCACAAGAGGCTTTCGATGTTTACGGCAAATCAGATGCTCCAACTGTTCTATTTTTAAGTCGGGTGCATGAAAAAAAATCTATTGAAACTCTCATCGATGCCACTGCAATATTAAAACAAAGAGGAAGCAGCATCCGCTTGTTTATTGCAGGTACTGGCGATGAAGCGTACATAAAGACGCTAGAAGAGCGTGCAAAATCCGTTGGTGTTGCAGACGAAACTTCGTTCCTAGGTCTTGTTGTTGGAAGTTTAAAATTATCGCTGTATGCAATGGCAGATGTCTTTGCGCTTCCAACTCAACAGGAAAACTTTGGTCTTGTGTATCCGGAAGCCATGCTCTGCGAAACCCCTGCCATCGGCACGAAAGGTACTGATATTTGGAAGGAACTTCAAGAAGGAGGTGCAGTCATTGCTGACCGAACTCCTGAAGCTTTTGCAAATGCAATTGAAACCCTCGTCAATGACAAAGAAGCACTCGATTCAAAAGGCAAAGAAGGTCGAGAGCATATCTTGCAGTGGTTAAACACTGATACAGTCGCCGTGGGATATGAAGATATGTACAAACTCGCTCTTAATTGACACTAACAGTGAACGAAACAACTTTTGTTGGTTGTGTATTTTCTTCCCAGGGGCGTTGATAAGAAAAAGTCAATGAAGTTTCGCCTTGTTTTCTTGCTTTGAGAGTCCAAATTGTATTTCCACCAACACCTACCCTGCCGCTCGTGTCAGGATTATATGCGTGCGATTCATTTGAAATGATTTTCGGGTTATCAATAACTAGCGTCCAACTGTACCCAGTTGTTGGATTACTAGGAAGAACAATTTCAAAAGTACGCCCTACTGACAGGACAATTTTCCGCTCGCTATCAACATCAGAAAATGGACGAGTAATGACCTCTGTCCCATCTTTAGAAAAAGTCGAACAAGAAGTTAAAATAAATAAACAAAGAATTAAAAATAATAGTTTCATGCCGGCAGGATACCAATTCGCGCCTTACTCGTCAGCCGGTACTTGACTTCCATGTGGGTCTTCTTTTGCATTGCCAAGTTTTACTTGCATTTCTGGGGTTGTAATATGCTCTAACCGCTCTGCAGATTGATGCAACTGGTGCACGTCCTGAGGAAAATGTTTATCAAGATATACCTCCCATAAACGGTGAGAACGAACAAGCGTGGCTGCTTGTTTTCTTCCGCAATCAGTTAGCGACCAAAGCAACTTCGTTTTCGAAACTACATTTCTCTTTTGCAATATTTGCAAACCAATCTTAACTAAGAATGGGGTCGTTCCAATTGCTTCTGACAACTGAACTGGTAGCAGTTCTTTTTGCCCTCTTTCTTCTAGTCGCCAGAGGACACCAAGAATATCTTCTCGAACAACATGCAATCGCGTAGAGAACAAGTGCCACATACGTACGAGCATTCCATCCAGTGGAGAAACAACCCATGCAACTAGAAATAGTGCCCCGGTTGCAACTGCCATGGCACCAGCAGTACTCGTTCCAGAAAAACCAAACCACGTTGGAATCGTGATTGCTGAAACATGCCCAATGATGGCTGCTAACACCGAGAGAAAGATTGCAAGAATAAACATCATGCCAAATCTATTTGTCAACAAGTACGCTGTTGCGGGCGGAACAATAAACATTGCAACAACAAGAATCGAACCGACGGTCTCAAATGCTGCAACTGCGGTTGCCGCAGTCATCGTCATCAACATGTAATGCATAAACGAAGGATGAAACCCTTGTGCTTTTGCCAGAGCAGGATCAAATGAAGTTATTTTGAATTCTTTGTAAAAAAGCAGGAACAACAATAAATTTGCCAAAAGCATCACGCCGTTGACGATTGCTCCACGAGGTATCCCTAAACCCTCTGGGTCCTGATCAAACCATGCAAGTTCGATTGAACCATAGAGAACGCAGTCGGGGTCAATGTCAACATGATCTACAGCTTGTCTCATAAGAACTAGTCCAAATGCAAACAACACAGTGAACACAATGCCCATGGAAGCACCGGCTTCCACCTTTCCTAATGTTTGAATTGCTTGCACTAAAAATGCTGTTAACAAACCAACTACTACCGAACCAATCAACATCGCCATAGGGTCGCGGGTGCCTGTAATTAAGAATGCGATTGCGATTCCTGGCAAGACCGTATGACTAATTGCGTCCCCCATTAAACTCATTCTTCTTAAAACAAGAATTGCTCCTGGAATTGCACACCCCGCAGCGCAGAGTGCACCAATTATTACAATCCAAGTGTCAATTATTGACCACGTCACAGCGTTACCCCAATTTTGTGCGGGCTCTGAGGTATTTTTGTTGCGTCAAGAAGCAACTCAAGTTTTGCAACAAGATCACGGCCAAGAACATGTTCAATCATGTCTGCATCTCTGTCGACATGGGTAGGCGCAATATCAGCATATGTAATTAAATACATCTCCCACAAGCGATGGTTGCGTACTACGCGTGCCGCTTCTGCAAAACCAAATTCTGTTAATAACCACTTGCCCGAAGGAAGCTGCGTGACATAATTTAATTTTGAAACTTTTTTTAGCAATCGAATAACTGTTCGTTTATTCCATGACCGAACGTAAACAATCGAATCTACTGTAAATTCGGGGACTGCATTACCTTCACAAACTTCCCACATCGCGCGCAAGATATGTTGTTTTGCAATTCGTCTGTTCAAATATAAACGAGTCCATTGCCTAATTATTAAGCCGTCTTTCGGACCCGCGATGAAACTGATGATAAACCATAAACCGCAAATCAAAACAATAATTGGACCTGTTGGCATACGGGGTACAAGTGCGCTCACAACTGCACCAAGCCAACCACTTAGGCATCCAATCGATGCTGCTGCAATTAACATGGGTGTGATTTTAGTTGTCCAATACCGCGCTGATGCGGCGGGGATAATTAACATTGCAACCGCAAGAACCAATCCGACAGATTGCAAGGCAACCACTGTGACGATTGCCACCATTACCATCAATAGTATGTCTAACCGAAGCACCGGCCACCCTTGAACAGAGCCAAACTTTTCGTCAAAACAAAGAAGCGTCCACTCTTTGTGAAGGAACGTTGTGACAAGTGCAATTGAAACAGCGACCACTCCCATCGTTGTTGCATCGCTTGCAACCATCGAGGATGCTTTGCCAAAAATAAACCCACTCAGACCCGCAGCGCTTCCGCTGGGAAGTTCGGTAGCAATTCGTAGAAGACAAAGCCCTAGCCCAAACAACACACTTAATACGATTCCAATTGCTGCATCATCTTTTAACCGAGTTGTATGTCGTATTCCCAAAATGGCAAGCACACCGATACAACCAAACACAAAAGCACCAATAAGTAATCCAAGAAGTGATTTGCCATCATATCCAAAAGCCACCATAATCATGAATGCAACTGCAATGCCGGGAAGTGTCGCATGGCTTAAAGCATCAGCAGTTAGTGCTCTTTTTCGCAACAACAAAAAAGTTCCCACTAAACCTGACGCTGCACCAAGAGCCATCACGCCAAGGACCACAACGCGTGTGTTGTAGTCTTCAAGACTTAACACTCGCACAATTTGTTCGAGCGATGGCATCGAGATGCGGACATCTGAAATGGAATGCGAACCAATCAATGTCTTGCCAAGCGGTCTGCGGCTTCTGAAAGCAATGTCAATCTACCGCCATATGTTTTCTTTAAGTTTTCATCTGTAAAAACTTCATCAACGGGTCCATGTGCAACAACACGCATATTCAATAAAATGACGTGATCAAAATAGTCTCTTACAGTTTGCAAATCATGATGAACCACAACCACTGTTTTTCCTAACGAACGTAAATCGCCCAATACTTTTACGATTGCTCTCTCTGTAGTAGCGTCAACACTCGCAAACGGTTCATCCATAAAATAAATAGTTGCATCTTGTGTCAGCGCTCGAGCTAGAAATACGCGTTGCTGTTGTCCGCCTGAGAGTTGACTTATTTGTCGACGAGCAAAATCTGCCATACCAACTCTGTCGAGCGATTCCATGGCAGCTTTAATATCTTTTTTGCGAACTGGCTTACACCAACCGATCTTGTTGTAGCGTCCCATCAAGACAACACCTAATGCATCAATAGGAAAATCCCAGTCTACCGATTCTCGTTGAGGAACATACGCAACTAACTTTCTTTGTTTTGCAAATGGTCTTCCATATATCATCACTTTCCCAGATGCTTTTGGAACTAAATCCAGAACTGCTTTAATGAGAGTACTTTTTCCTGCGCCGTTTGGGCCTACGATTGCAATCAATTTTCCTTCAGGAATGTCGAGGTCAACATCCCAAAGAACTGGTTTCCGTTGATAGGCAACCGTCAAGTCGTGAATTGAGACTGGTGAAGTTGTTGAGTGTCCTGCTTCTACTTTCATTATTCAACCACCTCTTCTTGTTGAAGTGTTGAAGCAAAACCCAATTCAGTCGCTGAACCACCGAGACCTTTTGTAATCGTGGTGATGTTATGATCGAGCATTCCAATGTATGTGCCTCTATACGTCCCGCCCTTCCCCATTGCATCTGAATATAAACGACCACCAATTACAACGGTGTGCCCCTTTGAAGCAGCACCTTCGATTAATGCGTTTACATTTCTATCTGAAACACTTGACTCTACAAAAACAGCAGTAATCCCCTTGTCAACAAGTAAATGCACCAATCGATTTACATCTTCAATTCCTGCTTCAGACTCTGTTGATAACCCTTGAATGCCAATCACTTCGATTCCGTACGCTCGACCAAAATAATTAAACGCATCATGCGCGGTTATTAAAATTCGTTGCTCAATTGGAATTGATGCAATGGAATCTAAAGCGTACTGATGAAGCCGAGTTAATTGCTCATTGTATTTCTTAGCGTTTGATGTATAGACTTCGCAATGTGCTGGGTCATGTTCGCAAAGTGCTTTCGCGATGGCATTTACAGCATGTGCCCACGCAGAAACATCCATCCAGACATGTGGGTCCCAGTGCCCTTTGAATTCTGGGGGTTCAAGCAAATACGTTTCTTCGATGAGTTCAGTAACTGGAAAAACAACTTTTCCCATTCGTGCTGCTTTGAGAAACGTGTCCGTCATTCTTCCCTCTAGTAAAAGCCCGCTGTAAAAAATCATGTCCGCATGCATGATTTTGCGAGCATCGGATGCCGTGGGTTTGTACAGGTGCGGGTCAATTCCCTCTCCCATTAATGAATCCACCGTTCCATATTCGCCTACAACATGCCGAACGATATCGGCGACCATTCCGGTTGTTGCGACAATCTCTAATGCAGCATCAGCATCGCTGGCAGAAAATAAGGCCATTTGCGTGAAAATTAGTGTTTTTAATAGCATAAAACAATCCTTTTGATTAATCAAAAGTTTAATCTATGATATGCTATAAGTCAAGCCATGTTATCAAGTACCGTAGAAAATTATCTAAAAGAGCTCTTTTTGCTCAATCCAGACGGTGAAACCCAAGTCGCAACGGGCGAATTGGCAAAAGCGCTTTCTGTAACTCCTGGCTCTGCCACTTCGATGATTAAAACTCTCGCTCAGGCTGGGCTCGTCGAACACAGACCACACTACGGGGTGAAACTGACGAATGAAGGTAGAACTCTTGCAGTCCACGTTGTACGTAGGCATCGAATTGTCGAATTATTTCTAGTCAACATTCTTGGAATGGATTGGAGCGAAGTACATGACGAAGCAGAACAACTTGAACACGTTGTCTCTGACCAAGTCATTTCCAAAATGGACGACTTGCTTGGTCATCCAACCCATGATCCACACGGAGACCCAATTCCTACTCCAGAAGGGACACTGCCTGTGCGTTCACTTCAGCCACTTTCATTTTGCAAACTAGGCGATACCGTTTCAATTGCAAGAATTGGCAACCAAAACACAAGCTTTCTAAAATTCGCAGAAGACAATGGTCTTCTTTTAGGAGCAACCATCAAAGTTGCGAACAAAAATGAGGTTGCAGATTCCATCACCATTATTTCAAAAGGCGAAGAAGTCGTATTAGGTCTTGCAGCAGCAGGAAGAATAGAAGTTGAATTTGCTTAAATATACAGTCATTTTCTTTCTCTTTTGTTGCACTGCTTGCAGTTCAAAAATACCATCACCGGTTGATTCTATTACCGAGCAAAACATAATTCGTGATGTTACTTGGCTTGCCTCAGATGCATTGCAAGGAAGGCACTACCGTTCTGTTGAGGCAAGGAAAGCCGCAAACTATATCGCATCTGCATGGAAGGAAGCGGGTCTTACACCGCTTCCATCTCGAAATTCCATGTATTTACCAACAGCTGATCTTCGCGATTCACCAAACGTAGCAGCAATCTATAAAGGAACCGGCGATACCTTCGTTTGCATTACTGCACATTACGACCACTTAAAACCAAAACGAAGTGGTGACGATCGCATTTACAATGGTGCAGACGACAACGCTTCAGGAGTTGCCGCTCTCATTTCCATCGGGAACGCCCTTTCAAAAGTAACATCAAAATTAGAATCTTCCATCGTTCTCATTGCATTCACTGGCGAAGAGGCGGGCTTCGTAGGTTCTAAACACTTCGCGAATAATTCACCAATCGCACTGAACAAAATTCGGGGTTTGTTGAACCTTGACATGATTAGTCGAGGAGAACCAAATACTATTTTTCTTGAAGGAGCCCCAGATGCTCCTCGGATAAATATGGCAATCGTTCGCGCAAATGCTCAAATAGATTTACATATCATTCGAAACGCACACCCAGATTGGCTTTACAGAAGTGACCAAGCACCGTTCATAGAAAAAAACGTACCTGCTGTTTTCTTCAGCGTTGAAGATCATGAGGATTATCATAGAGTTTCCGATCACGCAGACAAAATATTGCCTGGCCTCGCTACAAAAACTACGCAACTTGTCTTCCTCACTGCAATTGACCTCGCTCGTCCTGTACCCTAATGGGATATGAAACCAATAGCATTCGCAACGCTTTCTCTGGTACTCATTGCAGGTTGTAATGACGCACCGCAGCCGCAAGAAATCGCAGTAGTAAACGCTCCAACTGAGCAAACTGGAAAAAACACTTACTTGATGTACTGTGCGCAATGCCACGGTGCGTCTGGCGACGGCAAGGGATCGCTTCAACTTGATAGACCCGCAAGAAGTTTCATAGATAGCGGGTTCTCATTTGGCAATACTGTGCATGCAATTTCCAAAACTACTAGTTCAGGAATCCCGGGCACACCAATGCCACCCTTCTCGGATGTGCTTACTAAAACACAAATCGAATCTGTTGCAACGTATGTACGCTCATTTGCAAAAACATTAAAAGAAGTTACAGCTAGTGAAACAGAAATGATTGTTGAAGAAAGACCTATTGTTGCAAGGGGAATGATTCCGCCAATTAATGATGTCTGCGTCTTACACCCAAGAGGATTAATCATCGGGAATCCAGACGGTTTTAGTTATGAGTATCGCGTGGACGACGTTCGCCTTCTTGCAATTCGACAAGGCAGATTTGTTGAACGAGCAGATTGGGGGGCAAGGGGTGGTTCGCCACTTACGATTCTTGGAAAAATTTCCGTTCTAGTTGAAAATGGAAATCCTAATTCAATGTTCACAACCCAAGATGGCGACCCATTGCGTGCACAACTTGCATCTACGAACACCCTTAACGAATACGGAATTATCCGTTACGACCTCTTCGACAAAGACAACAATCGCGTTGCGTCTGTCGAAGAATTTTGCAAACCAACAACAGGCGCAAGGGCACTCATTGAACAAATCATTGTCCTAAATGTTTCGACACCAATTAAAATGAATGCTCTGCAAGGCACAGTGCTTGAGGGAGAAACAAACATACCCGTTGGCACAAGCACTCGCAATATTTTCCACGCTACAAGGGGAATCCAATGATATTTTCGCTTTTCATTCTTTCAATTTCCCTTTCACAAGTTACACCAGAATATTGGACCGTCGATTACTTAACTCCACCTGAAGGCGCTGTCCTCGAAGTTGGAGGGATTGGTTTTATGTCAGATGGCGACCTAATTGCAAGCACTCGCCGTGGTCAAGTGTGGCGAATTGACAATCCAAGTGCTTCAAATCCTGCAGACGCAACATTCACTTTAATTTGCGAAGGTCTTCATGAAGGGCTCGGCCTTGCAGTTGTGGACGATGAAATTTTTGTCATGCAACGCGGTGAAATTTCCAAACTCGTTGACCTTGATGATGACACTATTATTGATGAAGTCCAGACTATTACACAAGATTGGGGCATGAGCGGCAACTACCATGAGTTTGGTTTTGGACTTCCAGCCGACAGTGCAGGCAATTTATATTTTTCTTTGAACGTTGGTTTTTGGGACCCGCATTGGTGGCACGGAAAATCACGCGCCCCCTACCGTGGCTGGGTGTTAAAGGTTTCTCCAGAAGGAAACGTTACGCCAATCGCAGGTGGTTTTCGTTCTCCAGCTGGGTTGGGGTTATTAGATGATGGAACGTTACTCGTAACAGATAACCAAGGTGACTGGATGCCAGTTTGCCCAGTGTACGCTGTTGAAGAAGGTGGTTTTTATGGCCACCCTGCTTCTCTCCGATGGTACGAAGATCAACCAGACGTTGAACCAAGTGACACGCAACCACACCCTGAAATAAAACGAGAACATCCAGTTCTTTGGTTACCCTACCAATGGTCACGTTCAACTGGAAATGTCATTCAAGATAAAACAGGCGGACCATTTGACGGGCAACTGTTGATTGCAGAATTAACAAATGGGCAAATTCTCCGCGCGCAGATTGAAGAAATTGACGGAGTTATGCAAGGCGCGTGTTGGATCGCACACAAAAGAGTCGGCTCTGCTTACCACATCGAATATGGACCAGACAACACGCTTTACGCTGGAATGACGAATCGAGGCTGGGGCGGTCTCGCGCCAGGCAGTGGTATTGCGCGAATAAAATTCAATGGAGATTTTCCTTTAGAAATTAAATCCGCACATCTTGTAGAAGATGGTTTTGAGCTTGAGTTTACAAAACCACTAGTAAACACTCCGAGTATTACTGGAAATAAATATGATTATAATTATTGGTGGGAGTATGGATCTCCACAACAAAACAATGATGATTTACTGATTTCAAACGTTGAACTTTCAGAAAATGGATTGTCCGCAAAAGTCACTATTGACAACCTTGAATCTGGTAAATGCGTGATGTTGAAAGTACAAGATGCTAAAAGCGACGATGGTTCTACCTTACTTCACAATGAAGTTTCATACACCATCAACAAAATGCCTGGCAAAACAATTGCATACGTTGCAAAAGAAGTTACACCTCCAATTGAACGCGGCGAAGAAGTAGATGGCTGGCTCTACCTTACATGGGCAGATGCTTTTGCAATGTGGTCCAACGATGGTGTCACATTATGTAATGCAGAACTCGATATCAACAACCCAAGCACTTTTAAAACTTCAGAGGGAATGTCTGCGCTTGTTGCAACAACTGGCGAATCAATGCAGACAAAAATAAAAACGACAAACGGCGAAATCAAAATGGCGTACATGCTTGCTGAAAATAGTGAAGCAGAAATTCGGTTGCCAATTGGCGCAACCATCACGCTTTCTAATGACCAAGAAGGCGGCTACCTAGGCGCTGGCATTTGGCACGACTTGGTCATTAAATTCAAAGATGATCCTACGATGGTTTCATATGTTGGAATCAACAGTGTTAATACTGCTGTCAACATCAAACAAAATACCGGCATGATTCGACCCGCTCCAATCAAGATTACATGCACAAAAGGTCACTTCGCTTTTGGTGATGTTCGATTCCGAACCGAAAAAGAAGCCCACATTTCTTCAGACTGGAATGCCATCGCATTTGACAAAAGTTCTATTTCGGTTCAAGGAGATGCGAGTTGGCATGAAGCAAGTGCGGGCGACCTTGTCGTTAGCGGAAATGGCGAAGCGACTGTTTCAAATTTAAAAACAAATACCAGCATTAAGTTTGATGCAAAAGTGAACGGACTCGGAACTGCGACCATTACTATTGGCGAACTTGCTATTGATTTAGCAACGGTTGGCAACAGAAAAACTGGCGGGATTACTGGCTACCCAATCACCACAAATCTTGTTGATCAAAATGAATGGTGCACAATTGAAATTCAGCAATCCAGCACAACTGTTGTTCGACTCAACGGCGTTACTATCATTGATGGTGAAGCGCCAACCATTCTAGGCGACTCGATTCGCATAGCCGTACAAGATATTGAACTTTCTATTCGGCGATTCTTCGTAGCAAATTTAAAGGATTCATCAAATGACTAAATCGATAACTACTATCGCTACTTTAGGGATCATTACATTGATTACTGGATGTTCTAGTTCCATGAGTACTCAATTTGCTCCTCTCTTTAATGGCGAGAGTTTAGAAGGCTGGACTATTGTCAACGGAGACAAAACAACATGGGTAGCGCAAAACAACATGATTGTCACTACAGGAAATCCTACGGGCATTATGCGTACAAATGAAATGTACGAAAATTTTATCCTTGAACTCGACTGGCGACACATGGTTACCAATGGCAACGCTGGACTCTTTGTTTGGTCAGACCCAATTCCGGCAATTGGAGTCCCGTTCACAAGAAGTATAGAAGTTCAAATAATGGACGGTAAAGAACTCGACTGGTATACAACACATGGTGATATTTTTTCGATCTGGGGAGCACAAATGACTCCTGACAGGCCTCATCCACTTGGCGCACATGTGCAACGATGTCTACCGAGCGAACGTCGGTCCAACCCCGCACCCGAATGGAATCATTACATTGTTACTTGTATTGATGGAACTATAAAACTCAGCGTGAACGGTAAAGTGGTTTCTGGCGGCTTTGATATTACACCTCGCAAAGGATACATCTGCTTTGAAGCAGAAGGAACGCCAGCCCAATTCAAAAATATAATAATCAAAGTGTTGCCAAATTCAACGCCTGAAATACCAGAAGGCGAAATCGCAAACGAATCTATTGGCTTTGCCACACTTTTTAACGGTATCAACCTGCAGGGTTGGGCAACGAGCGATGAAACAAATTGGAACGCTGGAGGAAATATTCTGCATTGCAGCAAAGGTAGCGGCACGCTTACAACTTCAACCGCACTCCAGGCGTACGAACTCATGTTTGACTTTAAATGCAACGCTGAAACGAGTTTTGCTTTTTTAGAAATCGATGGCATTAAAACAACATTACCGGAAGGTGAAATGGGCAAATGGTCTCGTTTTACAATCCAAGGCGAAGGTAAAACCATCGGCATAGGTGGTGATGACGCTAGTTTTACAAACGTTTTCATTCGCCCTCTTCAATAATCGCGTTTTAGGACAGACCCTATGTGGGACTGTCCCAAAACTATGAATTTTATTGAAAACTCTGCTTGATTACGGGCTTATCTGCGAAGCAGACATGACAAACCTACCTCAAATTAACGTATCAACCAAACAAACTCTCTCGCTTGCTCAAGAAAACGAACTCCTTCGCAGGCAATTGCAAGCTGAAAAAGAAGGTCGATTAGAAGCAGAAACCGCCCTCCTCATGATCGACCTTGCGCAAGAAAATGGCGACCCTCCGCCTTCTCGCATGGCAATGATTGTTGGTCTTGCAAAACTTGCAGAGTCACGGGACGATGATACTGGTACACATCTAATACGAATCAAACACTACACATCGATTATTGCAAATGCGTATGCGACTGCGAATCCAAAACATTTACCAAGGGGTGAAGTTTCAATTATTAGTGCAGCTTCAATGTTGCACGACATTGGTAAAGTTGGAATCGCTGACAAAATTTTGTTACATCCCGGAACATTTTGCGAAAAACAATTCAATGAAATGAAACGCCACACAATTGTTGGTGGTGACATACTCCTGGCGCTCTCTGAAGAACTTGGTAGTGATCCGTGGATTGACACCTCAATTCAAATTGCACTTAGCCACCATGAAAAATGGGACGGCTCTGGATATCCATTTGGGCTAAAAAACGAAGGCATAAATTTACCTGCCCGAATCGTCGCGGTTGCAGATGTATACGATGCGTTAACGTCCCAACGAGTGTATAAAAAAGAGATGTCGCACGAAGAAGCCGTTTCAATTATTCAACAAAATAGCGGCAGTCATTTCGACCCTAAAGTTGTCGAAGCATTCGTTTCCAAAATAGATGCCATATCAGAAGCAAAAAAACGTCTAGTTAGTTAGATTGATTTTTCGAATCTGCGAAGCACAACAAACACCAACCAAGAAGAAAAGCGAGCCATAAACCGTTTGTAATTAGTACTGTTGCCATAGTGCGTAGTATACAAAGTTTGACGCTTAATCTATCAATTATCTCTTTGAGAGTATGATAGTTTTATGGAAGAACGAAATACATTGCGAATTAAAGTAGGTAAACGGGGCTGGATAATACCCGTCCTACTAGTTATCTCATTAACTGCAAATATCCTTGGCTTGGTGCTTCCTTTTCTTGAGATAGATGAAGTATTTCACGACAAAGTCATTTACAGTCTTCCGCATTCCGTTGAGTTATTGTGGGAACACAAGTTGCATTTCATTGCAATTCTAATTTTAGTTTTTTCTATTATTTTTCCATTTTTTAAACTGTTCTCTTTATTTGCAATTTGGTTTCGACCTTGGAGACCTACCACTCGTGAAAAATACTTAAACGCAATTGAACTGCTTGGCAAATGGTCATACATGGATATTTTCGTCGTCATATTATTGCTTGCTCTGACAAGTAACCAATCTTTTATCGCATCAACCATTCACATTGGAGTTTATTTCTTCATAGGTGCAATAACGCTAAGCATGATTACATCGGAAATTATCATGACGCTCGCTCGTAAAGAATGCGAAAAAGAATCGCCAGCATTACCAATCTCTAATAAACGAAGGTGGATGCTTTTTGACCCAATTTATTTTGGATGGATAGTGCCCGTCCTTGCAATTGCCTCTGCGGCGGCGCTGATTGAATCGTTAAACGCAACTTTTTTACGAATCAGCCAATTCTTTCTTGTTTCACATTCTTACAGCATTCATGAAATTGGGACGTTGCTGTATACGCAAAAACATTGGGTATTACTTTTCATTTTAGGGAGCACTCTTTTTATTATTCCATTGTTGCGCCTCGGGATACTTTTAATTGCATGGATCACACCCTTAACTGATTCGCGCCACCTACAAGTTAAAAAAATCATCGATGTGTTATCGCGATGGTGCATGCTTGACGTGTTCGGACTTGCCCTCTTCCTTATCACAACAGAAGGCAAGTCTCTTGTTAAAACGCAAATACAGCCCGGACTTTATGTTGTAGTAATTGCAATAGGCCTAAGTTATGGGCTTGGCGTAATTGCGGTTACATTAAACAAGTTGATGATTGCAAGAACTAATCGGCTTGAGTCAAAGTCTTAAGATACGCAACCACATCTCGAATCTCTCGTTGACTTAACAGCGAACCCATCGGAGGCATAGCAGAGTACGCTCCGAACCCTTCTGTAACTTCAGCGGATGGAAGGAGCAATGCATTAAGTAGTTGTTCTCCGTCTAATCGGCTTGCTACACCGTCAAGGGACGGTCCTGCGATACCTCCACTATCGTTTATTGTATGGCACCGCAAACATTCACTTTTTGAATTTTCAAATACAACTTTTTTGCCATGCATAGAATTTCCGCCAACCACAAGCCACTCGTTGATTATTCCATCCGCTGGTGGAATAACTTCAGCGTATTCCAATTGCAATTCGACCCGCAGAGTTTCCTTGTCAATTTTTGATAATGCAGAAGGTTTACTTGCGAGTGATTTGATGGCTTCTTGTGCTTCAAATATTTCGCCTGATTCAACCGTATCCAGAAGTAAACCATCTGCCGTTGAGTTTGACCTTTCTAGCAGCACATCCCTAGCAACAGCACGGAGTTGCCAATGTTCACTCTGCAACGCAAACTCAACGAGTTCTTCCCCAAGACTTTTTTGAAGTGCATAGGCACGAATTTGTATTGGCATACTTTCATCGAGGACTAATGTTGAGCACACGTCCTCTGGAATTTTCAAATGCTGTTCATTCGCGAATCTAAGGGTTTCCATCAACAGTTCGCCCTGAGCATTTGAAACTAACTCCTCAATTGCTTCGTCAATTCCTTCGATACAATAAAACGTACTGTGCCTGCGTGCAACTATACGCCCTTCGACAATATCTCGTTTTGCAGAACGCCTAGGACCCCAATCTCGGAGTGCCTGCATTGCAAGAATGCGCATCGATTCTGGTTTCGTTGCATCGGCGGCGAATTCTGCAACACGCATACTTTCTTCGCAAGAGTGCGCCATTTTATTTGCACTTATTGCTCGCTTCTGCCAAGCAATAGTTCGAGCGTCGTCTAAGGATGACGCAAGTATTGCCATAGCGCTTTCCACTCTGCCATCATGTATTGCGCGGGCTGCTTCGGTTGCGACACCATCGTCTTCATCGCTCAAATAATCGGCGAGAAATCTTGACTCCATTCTTCTCAAAACAAGAACTGCTGCCAATCGCACGGCGGCGCTTGGGTGGTTTTGCAAATTTGCCATTGATGCTGCATATTGTGTTTTTGACAGCGCAACAACGGCAGCATGGCGAAGATATACATCGGTATTATCATTCTGCTCAAGCATTGCAATGATTTCATCCAAGGCGTTACCAAGGTATCCCGAGGCCATAGTTGCAAAATAAGAAACGCGTGCTGATGGATCTTGTAGTAACTCTACTATTCGAGTGAACGATTTTGTGTAACTCGCTTCCCCTAGAATTTTACATGCTTGCGCACGTATCTCTGGGTCTGCATCATCGAGTAACGGGGCAACAAATTTCATACAAGACTGCCCGCGTCTATGCAGCATTGCCAGTGTCCACATCACATGTATTTTTTCAATTTGGTTTTCTGTAGCAAGCGCTTCTTTTAATTCGTTTACAACATCTCTATCTGCCAAAGCAAGTTGCGCTCGAATGCGAACTCTACGGTCAGCGTGCGAAAGGAAATGGACTAATGCATCCGTTGTACGGTTACTGAATCCTTCTGAAAAAATTCCGGATACATCACCACTCTCGCGATGCTCTTCATCCCATACGGAATACAACCTTCCCTCATAATTGCCTGTCCACCCTTCGCCCCAATCACTAATCACCAATTTGCCGTCATAACTAAAGTCAACATCGGTACACAAAATTTTCCCAGCAAATGTGTGAAGGTCAACTAATTTAAAATGCGCTCCATCTGGTTCAACTGAAAAAGAAAGCACATTGCTATGTTCTGCGCCGCCAAGAAAATCGCATAAGAAAAAATGGTCTTGGTACCGCTCAGAAAATCCCGCACCAGGATACGCAACTAATCCGGATGGTCCTGAGCCGATTATGTCAACTGCAGGCAAAATCCATGCTGGGCGATTTTGCGAATGTGGATCCCAACCATTTTCTTGAACCCAAGGTCCTCGGTCGTTCACACCGTTCAATGTTTGGTATTCCATCCGCCACCCAGTTTCGCCACCCTCTACACAGTAAACCAAGCGCGCCTTATCGACAGAGTCCGAGTTATTGTCTCCTGTAAATAAATTTCCGTATTTGTCGAATGCAAGTTCTTGAGGATTTCGTAATCCGTGATGAAAAACCTCAAGATTACTTCCATCTAACTCGCATCTAAAAACTGCGCCTTCGCCAGGGCTATGCATGACGGCTTCATTTTCAAGTTCGATGTGGTACCCACGATCGCCGATTGACCAATACAACCTTCCATCCAAACCGAGTGCAAGGCCATGCATGTCGTGTCCGCGCAATGCTATTCGAACTCCGAATACTTCTCCAAAAAGCGAAGTTTTGGAGGTTGCGATTCCGTCATCGGTAGAAAAAGACCAAAGATGTGGGATGTTTGTATACCAAACAGTTCCTTCCATTGCTAATACGCCTGCGCCAGTTCCGTCAAGCGGTTCATTAAAACCGTCAGCAAAAACCGATGCGGTTTCATAGACTCCATCTCCATCTGTATCTTTCAGCAACCGTATGCGGTCTTCGTATTCAGAATAATACTCCATTGCGTTTACGCGCTGATCAGCAAAATATTTGTACATTGCTAATCTACTTTCGACAGATTGCAAGCTCAGATCCCAATGCAACCAAAAGGTACTTGAGCGATTGTCTTCCACGCCTTGCTCTTGCCTGAATGACTCTGCAACAAGAATGTTGCCATTATCATCAAAACAAAACGCAACAGGATCCATGATTTGCGGTTCGGTTGCAATCAGTTGTTTTGAATAACCGTCTAGTACTTGCAAATTATCAAAAGATGCTTCAGGTGAACCTGCAAGCGCAAAAGCGAGTAATGCAATCAACTCCATGATAAACCTTCAGGAAGGGTATTGAAATTTTCACAACCGTTTTCAGTAACCAAAACCATGTCTTCAACGCGAACTCCGCCAATCGTCCGACTATATAAGCCCGGCTCAATTGTTACAACATCCCCTGCTAAAAGTTCCGGACCGTTCCTATCTAAAAGCGGCGACTCGTGAACGTCGAGCCCGATTCCGTGACCTGTTCCGTGTGGCATTGAACAAAAGTTTTCTGGATCTGTTTCTGTTGGCAACCCTTCCGAAAAACCATGTTCATTCAACACGCGTAATGTTTCTAAATGTATTGCTTCACCAGTTACGCCAGCTTTTGTTGCTGCTGTTGCAACTAATTTTGCTTCAATAACCGCAGCGTGCATTTTTGCTACTTCTTCTGGGATAACACCATGCACAACCGTTCTCGTGCAATCTCCGTTGTACAGCGTTTTACTATCCCTTGGAAAAATATCAACAATTATTGGTTCACCAGTTCGAAGTTCACCGCTGCCGTGTTCGTGACAATCGCCACCGTCTCGTCCTCCCGCAATGATTGCAGGAGAATTTTCAAATGCCCGTTCGAGTAAAAAAATATCAATCATCGTTTTAACGCGTTCACTTGTTAATGGAGAACCGCCAACTTGCAAGATTCCATTTTCATCAGCTGTTGCGTTTGCAATTGTTTCACAAGCCATTCGCATTGTCTCTTCAGTAACTTTTTGAGCCGCACGGAGATGTGCTACTTCTTCAGCATCTTTCATGCGACGTTCAAGAACACCAAGGTTTGCATCCAGCTCTACCGTAATTCCAGCCGCTTGCATTTCGTCAACGTATAAAAGCGGAAGCGTTCTGTCGCCAATTACTTTTGTAATTCCATTCCGTCGCAAACACTCTGCTGTCGATTGCGCTGCGCTGACATCTCTGTCGCCTGACAAACCACCCGGTGGCGTAAAATCTGAATAGCCATATACGCGATCAGCTCGTGCATGTTTTTTAGCACGGTCCATTTCAATTTCGCGAAGAATTAGTGTTCGAGTTCCATCGGGCATATCAATCGCAATCATTGCATCATGTACAACGAATCGAACTTTTCGATACAACGATTTGTTCGCCCATGCGAGCCCCGCCATAACTTGTGCAGTTTTGTTTTGCATGCAAAGTAGTGTAACAAAGAGATTCCAAGGTGACTGTCACATGCATTTCGCGAGGCTTACGCATACTTATCTCTAGAGTCAGGTCCTCACACTATGAATTAGTTTTCACCCAACGCAGAATGAAAAGTAAACTCCGTACTAAGATTTTCGTTTAAGAACAGACCCACCGCGAATTCGTAGCGAGTGGAGCCGATCGGGATCGAACCGACGACCTCTTGCATGCCATGCAAGCGCTCTCCCAACTGAGCTACGGCCCCAAATTAAATCACATCGCTGCGTTAATAGCTTCTACTAAATCATCTTTTGACGCAATTCCAACGAACTTATTAGAAATTTCTCCATTTTTCATAATAAGAATAGTCGGAATAGATTGAATGCCATACGTCACTGCGGCGTCACGGTTCGTGTCGATATCGACTTTGCCAACTTTTGCTTTTCCCTCAAACTCAACAGCAAGTTCATCAATAACTGGGCCAAGCATTTTGCAAGGTCCGCACCATTCAGCCCAAAAATCAACAAGGACAGGTTGGTCTGAGTCGAGGACTTCTTCTTTAAAATTAGCGTCTGTAAATTCTAATGCCACGGTTCTATCTCCTGCGTTTTCGTGGTTCTGGGGAAAGTATTAATACTCTAAGATTGGGATTGTAGCATTCGTTGGTGGGCGGCAACATTGTGAACCCGAAAAATTTGCACTCCTTGTTGGGCAAGGTCTACAGAAACCTCCGCGGATGCTTCATCTCGCAATTCTGGAACTTCAATTCCAGTCAATGCCCCAATAAAACTCTTACGGCTTGCTCCCACAAAAACTGGATATCCAAGTGCGACAATACGGCCTGCCTCTCTGATTAATTGCCAATTCTGCTCAACACTTTTCCCGAAACCAAGCCCTGGATCGAGTGCAATTGAGCTTTTTTGGACTCCTTGCGTTATCGCCGCCGTTGCTCTGGACTCCAACCACCTCATCACATCTTGAACAATATCGTTCGACACCGGTGGCGTATCGTATTCGTGGCTGTATTCATCCAATTCGGGAGGTAATCGCCTGTGCATTAAGACCAGCCCAGCCCCTGTCTTTGCTGCAACCTCAAACATCTCCTCGTCCTCTACGCCCGCAGAAACATCATTAATAATCGAAGCGCCGGCATATATCGCCGCTGAAGCGACCTGCGAATTTGTCGTATCTATCGAAATGAGTGCCGAAGTCTGCTTTCGAATTCCTTCGATTACAGGGATTACTCGAGCAATTTGTTCTTCTGCAGAAATGCGCACCGCACCTGGTCGTGTCGATTCCCCACCAACATCTACGATATAAGCACCCTCGTTGAATAACTGCATGCTCTGCTGAATCGCATTCTCGGCTAGTTCGTACTTGCCTCCATCACTAAAACTATCTGGTGTTACATTTAAAATGCCAACAATAATTGATGATTCTAACGATACTACGCATTGTGCACAGTTCCAAGTTGTAGCAATTTGTTTCATAGATAGGAATTAGCGTATTCGATGCAAGACCTCGTTATCAATAGTACCGTCCAACTCACTTTACTTCTTTTTGTTCCACTCTTTTTTGCTTATATTTTAAAACAAACGAGAATTCGCTCATGGGCAATGCTCGGTGGTGTGCTTGGTGGAGTTTTGCTAGGTCCAGCAGTTTTTGGGTCAATTTCGCATGACTATTGGGAGGATATTTTTCAAGGTGGAGCGAACGAACATGAAATAGTTTTCCGGCTTGAGCGCCAGCAACAAGCGGATCTACTCGCCGCAACTACGCTCGGAGTCGACGAAGTCATTCTCATGCAAATGCGTGCTGACCAGCAATACGAGGTATCGCTAGCGGTTGAAAAATGGGAACAGGCACAATGGAATTCACAACAAACGCTACGATATTATGCCATTTTTCTCATCTTTTTAATACTTTTAAGCGGAAGCATGCGCTGCAAAGCGAAGGGCACTGCTCCGCACGCCATGTCTCTTTCTGTTGGTGTTTGGGCCGTACTCGTGCCAAGTGGCATTACATCTTTGCTCCTGTTGCTTGTCACTGATATGGGAGTAACCGAAGTGCTCGCGCTTGGTGCTTGCCTTGGGGCGGGACCATGGACGCTTGCTTCTTGGGAACAAAAGGTTGCTAATAAATCGGAACCCAATGGTGCGCTGTTAATGTTGCGGTGTGGTCGAGTTGCTTGGATTGGTGCGAGCGCAATTGCAATGTACGCCGCATGGCAAGTCCAAGGCGCTATGGCACTTCTCTGGATGCTCCCACTTCTGTTGTTGCCTGTTATCTGGATTATTCCACGCAAACAGTTGCGATGGCTTCAACTATTTGTGGACTACGCTGCAATTCCAAGCGTAATGGCGACATCGCTTGTGCTTATAAATCCACTTGAGCATTTACAGTTTTGGCCAATTTTATTAGTCCTATTATTCTGCGCAGATGCAAGATGGCTAGGTGGCATTATTGGATTGGGCTTACTTGGTGGTCGAAAAAGTGGCGATGCAATGCGTTTATCCATTCCACTTGTTGATGCGGGCGTATCACAACTTTGTCTTGCAACGTTGCTTATTGGAGTTGGAGCACTTCCGCCCTCATTTGCCATTGCTGCTCTGCTTGGCGCACTTTTTCTTGAGCATACAGCACCTATACGTATGAAAATGGCAAATGTTGATTCTGAATCTCCCCCACAACCGTAAGTCATTACTCCACGGTGACTGATTTTGCGAGATTACGTGGCTTGTCCACGTCCTTGCCGCGAAGAACTGCGGCGTGATATGCAAGGAGTTGTAACGGAACGACTGTTACCAGTGGTTGCAAGGGCTCTGGAACATCCGGTACATAGAACACATCGTCACAATGTTCAACGATGGAGGTGTCGCCCTCAGTGGCTACTGCAATAACGTGACCTCCTCGCGACCGAACTTCTTCCATGTTGCCAATTACTTTTTCGTATTGGCTACCTCTGGTCGCAACAATTACAACTGGCATGCCCTTATCAATAAGCGCAATCGGACCGTGCTTCATTTCAGCAGCCGGCATTCCTTCAGCATGTATATAACTAATCTCTTTTAATTTCAGTGCCCCTTCAAGAGCAACTGGGTAATTTGTCCCTCTACCAAGGAACAACCAGTTATCGCGGTCAACAACACCTTTAGTAACTTCAAGAATATGGTCGGATTGCCCCAGCACTGTTGAAATGTGGTCTGGGATTTGTTCAAGCGCTGAAAGTAATTCAGACATTTCATCGCGGTCAAGGTGATGACGACGACCTATGTACGTTGCGAGCATAGTCAACACTGCGACTTGCCCGATGAATGCTTTTGTAGAAGCAACGCCAATTTCTGGGCCAACACGTAAATAGACACCTGCGTCTGTTTCGCGGGAAATTGTCGAACCAACAACGTTCACCGCGCCAAAAGTTAGTGCACCACGGCGCTTCGCTTCTAAAACCGCAGCAAGCGTGTCAGCAGTTTCGCCGGATTGGCTTACCGCTATTGCTACTGTATTTTCTTCTACGATTGGATTGCGATATCGAAACTCGCTGGCAAATTCTACCTCGGTCGGAATGCCTGCAAGTTTTTCAAACAAGTACTCGCCAATCATTGCAGCGTGGAGCGCTGTGCCTTGACCGAGCATTAATATTCTTTTTGCTTTTACTATTTCAGCTTCAAAATCAGCAACTCCGCCGAGAACGATTTTGCTTCCGACTGCATCCACTCTGCCCTGAATGCATGTACGAAGTGTATTTGGTTGTTCATAAATTTCCTTGAGCATGAAGTGGTCAAAATTGCCAAGTTCAATTTGCTCAAGTGTAAATTCAAGTTCTTTAATTTCAGGAGTTAGTTCAACATTGTCAACTGTTGTAGTTCTAAACGAATCGCGAGTCAATCGCGCAACTGTTTCATCATCTAGCAAAAACGCTTGCGTTGTATGGGCAACAATTGCACTTGAATCTGAAGCGACAACATATTCATCCTTGCCAACGCCAACAATAAGAGGCGAGCCCTTTCGAGCAACAACTAACACTTCTGGCTCTTCTTCGCATACAACGGCTATTGCGTACGCTCCCGTTACTTCGCGTAATGCAGACTGCACTGCAGTTTCTAAATCGCCGTCGTACAGTTCACCGATTAAATGCGCGAGTACTTCTGTGTCTGTGTCACTTGTAAACTCGTGCCCTTTGCTTATTAAATATTTTTTTAGCGAAACATAATTTTCAATAATTCCATTATGAACAAGATGAATCCCGTGTCCATTTTTTAAATTGTCGCTATGCGGATGTGCGTTGCGCTCTGATGGTTCACCGTGCGTTGCCCAACGAGTGTGCGCAATTCCGACCGTGCCATCAAACCCAGAATCGATTGAAATCATTTCTTCTAAACCAGCAACACGGCCTATTGACCTTGCTACTTTTATCCCACCATTCAACACAGCAATTCCTGCCGAGTCGTAACCGCGATATTCCAGTCGTTTCAATCCTTCAAGAAGGAGTTCTCTCGCTGGTTTTGATCCAATATAAGCAACTATTCCACACATATAAGTGAAGAATACACCACATTGAGCGTAATGCGAATTAAATAAGCGACTCTCTTGCGTTATTGGAGTGTCCTGATGCGTTTACAATCTAATAATGCCCAATCTTTTCTCAGACGAAGCCAAAAAACAACGAGATGGTGTCAGGCCCCTTGCTGACAGGTTCCGCCCACGCGTGCTTGACGAGGTGGTCGGGCAGACACATATTCTTGGAACGAACGACCTTCTCAGAAGAATGATTACCAGCGACACGCTAAGCTCCGCTCTTTTTTGGGGGCCACCCGGTACTGGCAAGACCACACTAGCGCACGTAATTGCAAATGAAACAAAGGCACATTTTGAATCTTTTAATGCTGCAAAGATTGGCGTTGCCGACATACGGCGCATCATTGCAGAAGCACGGAGCCGAATTGAACAAAATAATGGCAGAACCATTTTGTTCTTGGATGAAATTCATAGATTCAGTCGCAGTCAACAAGACGTACTTCTTGAAGCAGTTGAACATGGCATCATTGTTTTAATTGGTGCGACAACTGAAAATCCTGCGTACACCGTTAACAATGCGTTAATAAGTCGCTCTACCGTTTTTCAACTTGAGCCCCTTACTGAAAATGAAATTGCAACTGTTATTCGTTCTGCGCTTACGGAACAACGCGGTGTTGGCGGTCTTGCTATATCAATAACCGACGAAGCGATTGCGCACTGGTCCAAAATTGCTGACGGAGACGCTCGACGAGCGCTCAACGCACTTGAAATTGCGATTGGTAGCGCACAAAATAAAACTATCGAACTCGAAGACGCACAGCAATCTATACAGAAAAAAGCTGTCCGTTATGATCGACATGGCGATGGACATTACGACCACGCAAGTGCTTTTATTAAATCAGTTCGTTGCGGCGACACAAATGGCGCAATATACTGGCTTGCTTCAATGCTCGAAGCAGGAGAAGACCCACGATTTATCGCCAGGCGGATGTCCATTTTTGCAAGTGAAGACATTGGCATGGCTGACCCAAGAGCGATGGAGCAAGCCGCCGCAGCTTGGCTGATTGTCGAACGAGTTGGAATGCCGGAATGCCAATTAACACTAAGCCAACTTGTAATTTATTTATCGAAAGCGCCAAAGTCACGAAATGTTGACAAAGCAATTTGGCAAGCAAGAGATGACATCAAACATCAACGAACTGTTGTTGCACCAAGCAACCACGACCCAGAACAACTGCCAACTATTACTGCGAACTATTTCGAATGAATAAAATTGAATTGAGAACGCACTTAAAAGAACTTGTTGCAAACGTAGAGTTGGAACAAAAGAAAAACGCAAGCGAAGCAATTTGCAAACAACTTATGTCCCTCGCTTCAGTAGCAAATTCCAATTCCATATTTGCATATCTCCCACTACAGAATGAAGTGGACCTTCTACCGCTTCTTGAGCTTTGGATAGATGAATCGAGGACAGTTTGTGTCCCACTCATTAACTGGGAAGAAAATACGATGCGCGGCGGTTTGCTCACCACGCTTGATGAAAGCGCACTTATTGAAACCAAATTTGGCATCAAAGAGCCAAAAGAACGGCACCCACTCCCAACCGATTGCATCGATGTCTTACTCGTTCCAGGTGTCGGTTTTGATAGTCAAGGTGGTCGTCTCGGTCGTGGCGGGGGTTTCTATGACAGATTAATTGCGAGATCAAGGCCTCCAATCGTAATCGGAGTCTGTTTCGATGAGCAGATTGTCGAGTCAATCCCACGGGAATCGCATGACCAATTGATGAGCGCGGTTGTTACTCCTACAAAAGTCTATTTTGAGTAGTCTGTTTTAGTAGTCACGCTAACCAAGAATCGTTACAATTCCATGCATGGCATTACCAAGTCAAGGCGGTTTCTCCTCAGTTCGACGTGGCAGTATGTACAGACGAAAGCGCGGAAGGCGAGGCCTATCATGGCTCATTGTCCTGCTTGCAGCTTTCGGAGTTACATGGATGCTTTGGCCAAGTACTTCAATAGATAGTAAAGATCAAATTGCATCTGAAACAACGGACGACGCAGTTGTCGAAACACGACTTCAAGAACCAACAACCATTGCTATGCCGCCGGCTATTGTTGAAGAAGCGACCGTTGTTAAAACTGCTCCTATTGAAAAACCAGTTGTTGCCTCTGCGCCAGAACAAGAAACACCCGTGGTTGTCGCAAAACCACTTGTACTTGCAGCAACAACTTCCGCAAACCTCGAAGAGGGCTTAACCCTCTTAGATAACGGCGAGATGGTTGCAGCTAGAGCACAACTCTCTGCATTATTACGAAGTGGTTCATTGACTGAAGGTGAAGCTGCCCAAGCGAGGGGCGTACTGACTGACATTTCGGACGACCTTGTGTTTTCTAAAAAAATCACAAGTGATGATGCTTTTTGCATTGAATACATCGTTCGAGGTGGAGACACTCTCAGTGGCATCGTTCACAAAATGGGGCTTCAAGTTGACTGGCGTTTTATTCAACGCATCAACGGAATCAAATCTGCATCGAGAATCCGACCGGGTCAAAACTTAAAGTTGATAACTGGACCATTTCATGCAAAAGTGGATAAAGCAACGTACCGAATCGACCTTTACCAAGGCGATGGCAACGAACAAGTTTTCGTTCGCTCCTACAGAGTCGGTCTTGGGGAATTCAACTCAACACCTACTGGCATATTCAAAGTCCGAAGAAGTTCAAAACTCGTAAATCCAACATGGGTTAACCCTCGAACAAGAGAATTTTACAGTGCTAACAACCCAGAAAATCCAATCGGCGAACGTTGGATTGGTTTAGAAGGGATTGAAGAGCGCACAAAAGACCTTTCAGGGCTTGGTATTCATGGCACAATAGCACCGGAAACCATCGGCACACAAGCCTCCATGGGCTGTATCCGAATGGGTGCAGACGAAGTAGCACAAGTCTATGAAATGCTCTCTGAGGGCGTCTCAATTGTTGAAATTCGCTAAGAACGGTATACGTTAAAACGCCAGTTGTAACTGGGTTCTGAACAACCACTCCGCGTTGCGGTTTGTTGTTCCACGCCAACCTACCATCCAGTTTTGCATGCCTGCACTAATTTCTCCGAAACTCCATCCATAATCACTTGTTACCTTGAGGCCATGGCCATCGAGATACCAGTTAACGCCAGCACTCAGGATGTGAACGTCGTCCCCGCCCATCGTATTTTGCATAACACCACCGCCTTCAAATCGCATAAACAGTTCCGTTTTATCCGTCATGTACGTACTCGCCTGAGCCACGTACCCAACCCAGTCTGCGTTTGGAATTGTTCGAGTTATATTCTTTTGATTATGCATCGTTCCTGAGATAAAGAACGACATACCATCGAAGTTCATTGAAAGGTCCGCTGTAATGCCATATTGATCTTGCTTAAGATTACCGCCACCTACGCGCTCGCCTTGTTGCCCATGCACAGCAACGCCGACCATGGTTGCAGTTTCACTACCAATAGGCGAAGTGAATTGATTGAACTGACTCCAATTTCCTTCAAGTAAAAACTCTGCCCGAGCAGTAAAAGCCCACTCCACATCTTGGGCGAGTATCCCCCACGGTGGCGTCGGATTGTTTCCCGCTGCAGAGACTCCATTCAGTGTGTATGCGCCATTTGAAGTTGCAAGAAACACACGGGTGTCATCATTTGCCCAAGTAAATTCAACACCTTGCGAACGCGCAAGGCCCAATCGGAAATCGATGAGTGAGCGTTCGACAGCGAGTTGGTATTTATCTGAAACTAAAGACTCCCTTGTAAAAGGCAACATAAACACGCCAAGTTTCGCAGACCACCGTTCACTAAGTTTGAACTTTATCCATGTGTCCCAAAGACGAGCACCGATTCGCAATAGCGGTGTATTCGAAATTGCATTTGGGTCCAAGTAACCCCAGCCAGCTTGTACTAAAAACGTTGTGTCTTTGTCAAAAATATGGCCACCGATGTCCAAGCGAGTTTTTGTATTTTCAAGCCCGCCCCGCCAACGGTCAAAAGCGTTTGTGAGCCCAGCTCGCAAGAAACTCTGTACAAAGCGTTCTTGCATTAGCCCACCAATAGTTAGTTTAAACCGCCCATCGCTACTTGCGAGAAAGAATCCATCGGACCAACCACCAAGCAAACCATCTCCAACGAGTGAAGTGCGTGCGTCTACATCTAAAAGAACATCATGAACGAGTGACCGAATTTCATCGGCGCGCTCTTCAGTTATCCAATCTTTTTGCGTTTCGGCTTTAAGTTCATCTAAGGATTCTCGCATTTCTGAAGTATCTTTTTGTACATTGTCGAGACGCTGTCGAAGCAAATCCAGTTGCTGTTGAACATCATCAGCACGCACTGCCCCCACGCAGAAAATTGCAACAAACACAACAGCGAATCGAATCGCGATTGTGTTTGATTTCAAAATTTGTCTACGTTGATTATTCATTTCTTCATTCCTTAAAACATTAACTGTAATTGCGTGCGGAAAACGACTTGGTCTCTTCGTTCAAGATC
>JYMV01010122.1_pt1 | contig 36177 bp, 33 predicted proteins | sample 338911 | NCBI WGS metagenome assembly JYMV01 (sample SAMN03354496, study PRJNA234377) | hydrothermal vent metagenome | biome: Deep sea; feature: Hydrothermal plumes at the Eastern Lau Spreading Center, Western Pacific Ocean; material: Seawater | place: Tonga | collected 2009 | depth 2000 m m | reverse complement strand
CATATCGTCTCTGCAGTGCAAAAAGGGGAGAGAGAAGCTGGACGAGCAAAAAAAGAGATGATTGAGGCCAACTTGCGATTGGTTATCTCTATTGCGAAGAAGTATACGAACCGTGGCCTTCAATTTCTTGACCTTATTCAGGAAGGCAATATCGGATTAATGAAGGCAGTAGACAAATTCGAGTACCGCCGTGGCTATAAATTCTCCACTTACGCAACGTGGTGGATTCGGCAAGCTATAACAAGGTCTATCGCTGATCAGGCGAGAACAATCAGAATCCCTGTTCATATGATCGAAACCATCAATAAACTGGTCCGGACCTCACGGCAGATGTTGCATGAAATTGGGCGCGAACCAACTCCAGACGAACTGGCAATAAAGCTAAGCATGCCACTTGAAAAAGTTCGCAAGGTCCTCAAAATAGCCAAGGAACCAATCAGCCTAGAAACACCTATCGGTGATGAGGAGGATAGCCACCTCGGCGACTTTATTGAGGACAAAAATGCGGTTATCCCTCTCGACGCAGCTGTTCATTCAAACCTACGTGAAACTACGACACGAGTGCTAGCGTCCCTTACGCCGCGCGAGGAACGGGTTTTACGTATGCGGTTTGGGATCGGAATGAACACGGACCACACGCTCGAGGAGGTCGGCCAGCAGTTCTCGGTTACACGCGAACGCATCCGCCAAATTGAAGCTAAGGCTTTGCGAAAGCTCAAACACCCATCTCGTTCACGCAAGCTAAGAAGCTTTCTCGACACATGAGTCGGTAAACCTCGTCATAAATCCGAGTTGAAAGAGCCGTGAATATCGCTTTGAGAAGAAAGTCGCTTCTTTGGTATTAACGCCACATCTTCGTTCCTATTTTTGAGCTATGCTCCGGGCCCGTAGTTCAGCTGGTTAGAACGCGCCGCTCATAACGGTGATGTCGCAGGTTCGAGTCCTGCCGGGCCCACCATTTCCTCCAATTTTTGGCTACGCAACAAGGTAATTAAGTAGCCCATGACACGACGACGTCTTTCCGCAGTCGAAATTGACCTCGGCCCATAAATGCCGGTTTCAGCATTATTTGTTACTTTATTTTCTATTATTCGTGCCAATTAAGCATCATTTGCCCTACGAGTCAGGCCGCCGGCTTGCCGCTCCTATAGTCATAGGCTAAACTGAGAAAACTAGTGGCCAAAAAATCGGCCGCCGACTGAGCGCGCACCTCCGAGGGCCATGCGCATCATTCGATCAGTCGGAGCCTTAAAGAACTGGCGGAAACGGCGCATGGAAGCGAAAATTGTCTGGTTGTTCGTATTCGTCGCCCTCTATTGGGCGTACTGTATATTCTGGGGTGTCCGAAGCGCCATGGCGGCGAAGACAGCTTCAGACTACTTCATAGCGGGCCGCAGATTATCGATTTGGGTTTTTGTACTGGCGGCCACAGCTACCTCTTTCTCCGGATGGACTTTCATGGGGCATCCGGGGTTAATCTATCGAGATGGCTTCCAGTACGCTTATGCATCCTTTTATGCGATTACCATCCCCTTTACCGGTGTCATGTTTCTTAAAAGACAATGGATGCTTGGCAAAAGGTTTGGATATGTAACCCCTGGCGAAATGCTGTCGGATTATTTCCAGGGCGATATGATCCGGATTCTGGTGGTACTCGTGGCATTACTGTTCTCGATACCATACCTCGGCGTCCAGCTTGGCGCCTCCGGATTCCTGTTTAACGTATTAACTGACGGCATGATCCCAAGGGAATGGGGCATGTGGGTTCTTTCGCTGATTGTGCTTATTTACGTCGCATCGGGTGGTCTTCGAGCGGTCGCCTACGTGGACACGCTACAATGCATTCTGCTCGCATTTGGCATTGTCGCCATAGGTTGCATCGCCTACGGCCAACTTGGCGGATGGGGCTCCTTCAACGATTCCCTGGCGGCCCTTGGCAAAACGGATCTCGGTAAATGGGGTGCAACCGCGGATGGTCACAACGCCTACCTTGCTATACCCGGCGTGATCCAGTTTACCGCAGGCCTTGGGGTGGAAACTCCAGTGGGCGGCTTGTGGACAGGGATCATGGTTCTGACGTACATGTTTGCCCTCATGGGCATCCAGTCGGCGCCAGCATTTTCCATGTGGTCCTTCGCGAACAAGGATCCGAAGCCCTTCGCACCACAGCAGGTTTGGGCATCGTCATTTGGCATCGGCCTGATCTTGTTTTTCTTTACGGTTGCCCAGGGGATGGGAGCGCATTTTCTGGGCGCTACCCCGGCAGTGGGTGATGCGGCGGGGATTGCAAATGTTCTACCCGACTTGACCGCCAACAAACAGGGCGGCTTGGTACCGCACTACATCAACCTGGTGGGCGAGGCGGCGCCATGGTTCCTGGGACTACTCGCCGTATGTGCTCTCGCAGCAATGCAATCCACCGGTGCAGCGTACATGTCAACTGCCGGCGGGATGCTGACGCGCGACATATACAAGCGCTACCTTAATCCGACCGCCAGTCATGCCACACAGAAACTGTTTGGTCGGCTCGGCGTAGCCTTTATTGTCATCGCCGCTTTGCTGGTGGCTACCTTCTCTCAAGACGCACTGGTATTGCTCGGTGGGTTGGCAGTTGCTTTCGGGTTTCAGATGTGGCCCTCGTTAGCGGCTGTTTGTTGGATACCATGGATCACCAGGGAGGGCGCTAGCTGGGGCCTTTTGGCTGGATTGCTCGGGGTGATTTTCACGGAAACATTTGGGCGCACGATCGCCAGCGCCGTTGGCATCGATCTTCCTTGGGGCAGATGGCCTTGGACAATTCACTCTGCCGGCTGGGGCATCATCTTTAATCTAGCCGTCTGTATTAGCGTTTCGGCCATGACACAAAGAGATACCGAGCGATCACACCGTATGAAATATCATGATTTTCTGCGTGAGCACGCGTCTCTTTCACCACAGAAGAAGGGCCTGGTGCCGGTAGCATGGATCGTTACTCTGGCATGGTTGTTCTTTGGCATAGGACCTGGCGCCGTAATCGGGAACACGATTTTCGGAGCACCAAACGAGGGTCCGGCGGGGTGGACTTTTGGAATACCCTCTATTTGGGCCTGGCAGATCCTATTTTGGATTCTTGGCGTAGCCATGATGTGGTTCCTCGCCTACAAAATGGAGATGTCAGCGGTCCCGTCTAAGAACATTGAGTCGTTGACCGATGACATCGGCGATAAGGTAGCAGCCCCCGCGCAACAAACTTGAGTGGGGAGATCAGGTGAAACCATGTAAATGGTTTTGCAATGAAGGGAACTTAAAGGGGGGCATTGCCCCCCTTTCCTTTCGATAAAGATTGTTGCCTAAATAAGTGCGTATGCAGCAGTGGTGACCGCTTTGTTTTCCTCTGAATACACCCTGATATGGGCCATTCTTTTAGCGACGGCACTTTGGATGCCATTGCGTCACCTGATATGGGTGATGTCTCTTCGCAGGATGATAAGAAAAAATCTACCGGCAGATGAAGCAACACAACAAAGACTAAAAAGGCGCGCTGGTTTCACAGCAGCGCTTCTTGCTTTGGTTTTTTCAATCTTCTACACCGACTATTTGTTCAGATTGGTTCCATGAACCCTCGTGTATTAAAACGCTTCACTGTCTTAATGTTCATAGCCGTACTAGTCACTGGCGGCGCAACGCTCCTTTATGACAGTTTTTTTGACCGACCCGCGGGAGATTACGATACCGAGCGAGGGGACATCCTGTTATCGAGCGGTGATTATGATGACGCGATGAGTCATTTCAACAAAGCACTCGACCTCTCGCCCAACCACCGTGGCGCCCTAATGGGCCGCGCATTGATATTTATTCAGACAGAGCAGTACTGGGAAGCAGAAATAGAGCTCGATTATTTAATTGATTGGCTTACGAAAAACTTAAGCCCTGACGATCCAACTGGACGTGGTGTATTGGCAGCTGCCCACGCCAACAAGGGCATCATTCTCGATCGTCAGGGTGCTCACGATGAGGCTCTTGCGAATTACATCAAGGCCCTACAAGTAGATGAGGAATCAGTCTCCGGCCCCGGATTCGTGCACAAAATTCTTTACGATCCGAGACCTTCCACCGTTCGCGATCGCGCTCGATACATACACGAACAACTTCAGCTTCCAGAAGAACAGCGTCTATTACAAATTCCAGACCTCGATGCCGAGTCGCGAATGCATAAACCTTGACCCATATCAACACCTTCAACCAAATTTAACGACCCCCAGCACATCTTTGAAAAGCACCAAAAAGAAAAACGTCGCGGCGATACAGCCGAATAAAAGCCTTACAATATCTGTATTGCCGTCTCCGTCGCGATAGCGGATACCGTGATACGCGATGCCTCCCGTTATCGCTAGGAATATTATGTTCAATAGGGTTTCGTATTCTGGCGGCACGTCCCACATAGAAAGATGCTACCTAACCACCACCTAGTTGCCAATAAATAGCGCACACCACAAGCTAACGTTGACTGCTGTCCACTCTGGTGACTTCCCCAAGATCCTGTGCGGTCAGACAAGGTGGGAGATAATTAGTACAACGCCCGCCCTGCTCAATCGTAAAGATGGCCATACCCAAGCTCACTATCAACACACTAATCAGCAATACGGTCACCCCCACGAAACGGCCAATACCATTCGGCAGGCGACGATCAAAAACCGCAGGATCGTAACGATGATAAAACGGCACGCGCGCCCTCAGATCACCCCTATCGTCGCTTAAGACGATATTTCGTGCATAATGGCGAAGAAACACCGGTGTTTCTTTCACAAGGAAGACGCTGCGAAAGAAGGATTCTTTTTCCGAGCAATGCATTTCTCGTCCATACCATTCAAAGAATGCAAGTTGCAGCAATTGAAACTCACCAACTTCAAGCAGATTGGCGGCATGAATAACCACTCCACGATCAGGATCTTCATCCTGGTCTGGGTGCAAAAGTGCGTCAAACAAATTCACAACTCAAATCCTTAACATAGCTTACCGAATTTCGGTTTATACTAACCTAAACTTGCAGAAGATTTTTCTCTCAAACACCGATCAGTTTGTTCAAATTAATACTCCATAACATCATCACCCACTAACCTTGTCCAGATCTTGAAACGGTTAGATTCACATGCAGTTAATCTTACAGATTATTGGAACGCACCAAAATATGAGAAATTTCCAGAGTGTTCTCAATTTCGCACTGCCAAATGAAAACCGTTGGTCCATTGGAGAATGTTGAGCGTGATAAGAATCATGAAACGCGTCCTCTGGTTGGCACTTCCGTTGCTGACCTTGATTATAAACCCCACGGCATAAGCAAATTGTCCTAGCGATGCCGAGGTTGCAGCACGATTCCAGGCGTACGTGGAAAAATTACCGGTGCAAAGTTACGGCGCTGACCTAACCCTAGAGGCTGGCTAATGTGCACAGGACAAATACCTTAAGTTTCTGGAGGCCAGGTATGGCCCGGCAATAGGCTACAAAGTCGGTTTTACGGGGAAAGCAAGCCAAGAGCGATTCGGCGTCTCCGAACCTGTTTACGGCAAACTATTCGGCCCGATGTTGTTAGAGTCGGGAAACACATTAGACTTGAACTTTGGAGTGGCCCCACTATTTGAGCCGGACCTAGTGGTGACGGTCAAGGACGAGAGCATTAATGATGCGCAGACCATGTTAGAGGTCGCTCAGCATCTCAGTTAGTTTATAGAACTGCCCGACATCGTCGTGCCTAAGGAACAGCCACTTCCTGCCGGTGTCATCATCGCACTAAATGTTATGGCCCGTTACGGCATGCTCGGAGAACCAGCAGAGGTTCAGGCTACAGAGGCCTGGGTGGACGCATTTGCCCAAATGAAAGTGACGCTTCAAGCCGATACCGGTGAAGTTTACGATGAAGTCACTGGTGATGTGATCCTTGGCAACCCTCTTAATGCGGTATTATGGCTAATAAAAACTTTGAACAAACGTGGACATAAACTCCAAGCTGGTCAAATCATAAGCCTTGGCTCTCTAAGGAAGCTGCACGGCATGTTGGCATGATCACCCTCCGGTATGAGGGATTGCCCGGTGGCACACGTGAGGCGCATATACGATTCCAATAGGTAAATCGAGTGCATTCTTTTAAGAAGCATCCGTTTAGTGCCAATATCGGTCACATTACGACACATGACATTTGAAAGTGGTGTGCGCTATGCAGCAACCTTTGTCTTAGTGACACGCAGCATCTCATCGACCGTCGTAAATTTTACCCGCGGCCGACCGCTCCCCCCAGAAGCGATTTCGGCGGCATCAATCTGCCGCCAATCAGTTGCGTCAACGGCGCTCACACTCCGTGCTGATAACACATCATCAAGGCTAGAAGGGCCCGGCTTTGACGCTGTTGGAGCGTCCCTTGAAATCAAGGCCACAACCTCTCTGGCATCCACCCGGTTTGTGCCAATCACACCCGTGGGACCACGACGCGCCCAACCAACTACGTAGACCCCAGGCTCAACTCGGCCATCTTGATTCTTAACCACACCGCCTAATGACGGCAAGCCTTCGATCGACGCCAACTCGTATCCAATCGTCGGAACCAACAAGTCCGCGTCTATCATAAACGTTTCGTTTGTTGCGACCGCCCTACCCTCAACAACTGTATTGCGGGACATTTTCACAGTCGTTATTTGATCCTGGCCAATGATTTCGATCGGCGAGGCGTAAAACATCAAATGAATTCGCACCGGTCTGTTATCCGCGCTATTGCCAGCAAACGTTCGAAATACGCGCAGATTGCGCTCTTTTTTCTTTCGTACCGATTCCTCAGCACTTGAGGCATCCGCTGGTAGATAGGCACTATCCACCAAAGTCTGGGCTTCCACCAAATCGCCGAGCTCAGACAATTCTGGAAAACTAAAACTTGATTCAATTGGCCCCCTTCTGCCAACAACGTAGATATTGTTCAATGGTGCACGAACTATCGCATTCGCTGCTGCTGGCACGATATCAGTGGTTGCCAGCTCAGCTTCCGTCTTGGCAAGCAAGCGGACAATATCAAGCGCCACATTCCCGTTCCCCACCACGATCGCGGATCGCGCTCTAGAGACCAATTCGCCGCAATCCTTGCTTTCGGGCGTAGCGTTGTACCAACCAACAAAATCAGTGACGGAAATCACTCCCGCTAAATCAGCACCGGGAATATCCAGAAGCCTCGGCTTTTCCATGCCAAATGCGAGAATCACCACGTCAAAAAGTGACTTAAGTTCCTCATAGCTGATGTCACGGCCCAATTCGACATTGCCAACAAAGCGAACCCCCGGCTTATCGAGAATTTTCTCATACAATTTGGTGACGTTTTTCGTGCTCAAGTGATCAGGAGCGACACCAAATCGAACTAGACCGAAGGGTATTGGCCATTGGTCGATGATATCGATTTGAGAGCCTGAAAAAGCTTTGAGCATAGCGTCAGCGGCATAGAAGCCTGATGGCCCTGCACCAACCACTGCAACAGAGAGATTCATCGTGGCCCACACCTCACTGTAGCGGGTACTACTATAATGCTAATGAGTAGCCATTCCTTAGGTGGATCAAAGGTTGTGCCGCCTACTTGAGGCCATTTATTCACCAATATTCCATGCCTTTGTCTTATTTTGTGTGGATTGGTATTTCAGCCGCAATATTCCTAAACACAGCAAGAAATCAAGAGGTTCAAGACCAGAATTCATTGCCACACCGCGGATTATACGTTGGCCAATTACACTCTTTCCAATACCACGGCGATTCCTTGACCAACCCCAATACACATCGCACACAATGCACGGTTTCCACCCTTTGCAGCGAGCTGGTACATAGCGGTGGTAATAAGGCGTGCACCACTCATACCCAATGGGTGCCCAAGCGCAATCGCACCGCCCTGCGGATTTACATTATCCGAGTCGTCTGGCAGTCCGAGGTCACGAAGTACTGCAAGCGCCTGGGCCGCAAATGCTTCATTGAGTTCTATAAGGTCGAAATCCTCTACTGAAAGCCGACATCGTTCCATGGCTTTGCGACTGGCTGGTGCTGGCCCCATACCCATTATCCGTGGTTCAACGCCAGCCGTGGCCATCGTCAACAAACGTGCGCGTGGGGTCAGCCCGAACCTCTTGGCTGCAGCTTCGGATGCCAATAGGAGAGCGCAGGCGCCGTCATTTACTCCAGCCGCATTGCCAGCAGTTACCGTACCACCCTCGCGAAACGGTGCTGGCAGCTTTGCCAAACCTTCAATCGTGGTTTCAGGCCGGGGATGTTCGTCTAGATGTACTATGATGGGCTCACTTTTACGTTGGGGAATGCTCACCGGCGTTATTTCCTCTGCAAAAGCCCCTCTTTGCTGGGCCACTCCAGCACGCTTTTGGCTTCGCAACGCAAAAGCGTCTTGGTCTTCACGGCGGATCTGAAACGCCTCTGCAACGTTCTCAGCAGTTTCGGGCATGGAGTCGACACCGAACTGCTTTTTCATCAATTTATTCACAAACCGCCAACCGATCGTGGTGTCATACATTTCACCTTGACGAGAAAATGCACTTTCCGCCTTACCCATAACGAACGGAGCGCGGGACATGCTTTCGACACCACCGGCAATGACCAACTCTGCCTCATCGCAGCGTATAGCGCGCGCCGCAGTACCTACCGCATCCATACTCGACCCACACAGACGGTTGATCGTCACACCCGGGACCTCCTGGGGTAACCCGGCAAGCAAGCCTGCCATGCGCGCTACATTTCGGTTGTCCTCACCGGCCTGGTTAGCGCAACCATAGATGACATCGCCGACCTGTCCCCAATCCACGCCTTGGTTGCGGGTCATGAGCGCTGAGATCGGCTTGGCCGCAAGGTCGTCCGTACGTACCGTGGCTAATGCCCCGCCATAACGCCCTATCGGCGTCCGTGTCGCATCACAAATAAAGGCCTCGGCCATAACAACTCCTCCATCGTTCCGAACCTACAACTTGGTCGCTGCAAACATGCCGTTTCTTATGACTCAAAAGCAGGGGACAAACAAACTTCCTAGCAATATCACGTTTCCCAATTTCACTGTAGACTTGTGAGTATCATGATCCATCGCCACCTGACTGTGTTCGGCATCGCAGCGCTATTCGGGTTGTCAGCATATGTGGCGATGATTGGCCTTAACGCAGTACTAACCGCAATTGGCTTGTAACCAGCATTGGAAACTCCTGAATTCCTGTTTGATGGGTCAACCAAAACGACACGCACTATCGTTCTGACACATGGGGCAGGCGCAGCGATGGACAGCCCCTTCATGACTACGATCGCGGTCGGCCTTGCAGAACGAGGAAATCGGATCGTCCGGTTCGAATTTCCGTACATGCGCGCGAGACGGATCGATGGCAAACGTAAACCGCCGAATTCCGCTGCTGCGCTTATGAATCACTGGAGAGCAGTGATTAAAACGTTAGGGCCAGCCAAAAATCTTGTCATCGGCGGAAAGTCATTAGGTGGAAGGATCGCTAGCCTGGTCGCAGACGAGGCGAGAGTCGCCGGATTAATTTGCTTGGGTTACCCATTTCATCCTCCGGGACGACCCGAGAAGCGCCGCACAGAGCATCTTATAAATTTGGCTACGCCAACCCTGATCATCCAAGGCGAGCGTGATTCATTTGGCAACCAGGACGATGTCAATAGCTATAAGTTGTCGGGCTCCATTCGTGTTAATTGGCTAGCAGACGGCGACCATTCATTCAAACCACGTAAGAGATCGGGCCACACAGAGTGGGAGAATTTGACCAAAGCGATCCATTCAATTTCGGAATTTGTTGACCAGATAGGTTAATTAGAAAGTCGCCTAAATTCTATCTCTGACCAGAAAGCAACAAAGCTAGACTATTAAAAGATCACAATAGACCTGCATCCTTGAGGGCGTGTTTTTGGCGTTTGGCAAGCTCATTAACCTTAAATCCTTCGATCAGATTCTCGAACATCTGATGCCAATTTATTTCGGCCTTGAGATGCATGAATACTGAACCCAAACCGATAGCAGCCCGATCGACCAACACAAACTCCCGCGGCGGCCGCACTCCGCCTATCCGACGCAATTCGGAATGAACCTTGGCAGCAACCTTGGCACCATACTGACCACTATCACCATCTTGGATTCGCCGCGTCCGATCTTCCATGAGGGGTGCATAAACGAATTTAGCCCAGATATTCAGAGCCTCAATCATCTCCCGTGACAAGTTTTCAAAGCCCCAACTTTCGTACGCTGATACTGCCAACTCTTCATCATTTTTGAGAAGCCCACGATAAAGATCAATGACCCCTTTTACAAAACGAGCCTCGAATATCCGTATACATCCAAAGTCGAGCAAATTAATGCCACAGTCTGCGCGAATGGTGTAATTACCAAGATGTGGGTCGCCATGAATAACACCGTAATAGTAGAAAGGAACATACCAAGCTCGGAACATATTATGGGCAAGTTTGTTGCGCTTAGCAGCCGATGCAGTCTCGAAATCTAGTAAGGGTTTCCCGTCTAGCCAAGTCATCGTCAGCAGCCGAGCGGTTGACAGTCCGCCAACAACATCCGGCATTCGCACACCTGGTTCCTTGCGTAGGATTCGGCGGTACAAGCGTATGTGGCAAGCCTCTCGTTGGTAGTCGAGTTCCTCACGAAGTCGATCGCTGATCTCCTGATGGATTTCGCTAGGATCTATACTGGAATCGTAACGACTATAGATCGTAAAAATTAATTTTAGCTGTTTTAGATCAGCCTCAACAGCTGAACTCATATCAGGATATTGTAGCTTACATGCTAACTCCTGACCGTCCCTGGAGTGTGCACGGTGCACCTGACCCAATGAGGCAGCGCGGGCAGCTTGACGCTCAAAGGACTCAAACTTATCCAGCCAGGAGGCACCTAGTTCAGCAGCCATCCTCCGTTTGACAAAAAGCCATCCCATCGAAGGTGCATTGGCTTGCAACTGGCGAAGTTCAGTAGCGTATTCCGCCGGCAGGGCATCCGGGATCGTTGACAATAATTGGGCAACCTTCATCAACGGACCCTTGAGGCCCCCGAGCGCCTCACGCAGTTGCACAGCATGGTGGGCGCGGTTCAGGGGAATCCCCAGATACCGCTCACCCGCAAGCCTTGCCGCAAGCCCACCTACGCGTCTCGAGACTTGTGCGTATCGGCGAACGCGACCAGTCAAGCGATTGTCATCAGAAGGTGTCACGGCTGGATCAAAATGCCTGCTCGAGCTCATCAACAAAACCCTCGATCACATCTAGGCCCTTGTTCCAGAAAGTGGGATCACTTGCATCCAGGCCAAAGGGCTCAAGCAATTCCCCATGGCGCTTGGCTCCACCAGAAGACAGCATACCTAAATATTTTTCTTCAAAGTCATTGCCGGATGACTGGTAAACTCCATAAAGCGCATTCACAAGACAATCGCCAAAAGCGTACGCGTAAACATAGAAAGGGGTATGGATGAAATGCGGAATATAGGACCAATAGGATCTGTAATCGTCGTGCAGGCGAATTCCAGGTCCTAGGCTTTCACTCTGCACGTCCATCCAGGCGTCACTGATAGCGTCGGACGCTAATTCACCTTCCGGTCGCAAATCGTGTAGCCTGCGTTCAAACTCGCAAAAGGCTACCTGGCGAACTACGGTATTAAGCATGTCCTCCACCTTGCCAGCAAGCATGATCCGTCGTCGCATCGCATCCCGTTCACCATCAAGCATAGCTCGAAACGTCAATTGTTCGCCAAACACACTTGCGGTTTCCGCCAGGGTGAGAGGAGTTTCCGCCATCAATAGGCCCTGCCCAGCAGCCAGCACCTGGTGAACACCGTGGCCCAGTTCGTGGGCAAGCGTCATCACATCTCGGGTCCGACCCTGGTAATTAAGTAATATATAAGGATGCGCAGAGGGGACGGTGGGATGCGAAAATGCCCCCGGGGTCTTATCAGGCCGCACCCTTGCATCAATCCAGCCGTTATCAAAAAAGAGCGTACCTATATCAGCCATCTTAGGAGAGAAGGCCCTATAGGCCGACAAGACGGATTGCTTGGCGTCTTCCCAAGTAATCAGACGGTCGTCATCCTCAGGCAGTGGCGCATTGCGATCCCAGTACTCGAGTTGTTTGAGACCCAACCAACGCGCCTTGATCTTGTAATACCGATGCGATAGTCGCGGATAGCTTTCCTTAACGGATGTAATTAGTGCTTCGACCACGTTGTCCTCAACCATATTTTCCAAGTTGCGGGAGGAAATCGGTAAAGGAAGCTGACGCCATCGGTCTTCAATCTCTTTGTCTTTAATCAATGTGTTGGTGATTAGAGTCAAAGTCCGAATATTCAACTTGAGAACACGTGCGATCTCTGCCGCAACATCCCGGCGCACTCCCCCATCAGACGACGAAAGAAGATTAAAAGCCTCAGAGGTGTTTAGCAATTTGCCACCGTATGAAAATTGTAACCCAGCCACGGTCTCATCGAACAAACGGGTCCAAGCACCACGACCGGAGACATGTTTTTCATGCAGCAATGCCTCAACTTCATCCGACAATTGGTACGGTCGAAAGACACGACGATCTCGTATCCATGGCCAGTATTTGGACAGCGCAGGTGTTTCCATCAACTCCGCCAATTTGCTGTCCCCAATTCGGTTTAACTCAAGGGTGACAAACAACAAATCAGTGGAAATATCGGTACAGCGCTCCCGCATAGTTTGAAAGAACTGGCTTATATTAGAATCGCCCATGTCAGCAGCGTAGACCAGATGGGAATAACTGATGATGCGACCGAGGCTGTCTTGAAGTCCTTCGTAACCCTTAATCAATTCTGCGAGTTGATCTCCATCGAGATCACGGACACGACCCCGATAGCACTTTGCAAGGCTCTTGGATTTAGCTGCAGCTTCACCCAAAGCCGTCTCCAGTGCAGGAGAGTTGATCCCAAGGAACAGGTCATCCAAATTCCACTCGGGGAGCTCTCCATTCAGCGCCTCGTTCATGTTCTGATCTGGCTCAGGCATACCTATTCCTCCTTGACACAATGAACACATTAGGCTCTCACCCACAACCTCCAAGCCCCAAGATGAATTATCTGCTAAAATGTATCCCTTCCTTTAGGTGGCGATAATAAGGAGGAAAGGAATTATGGAACTGGACCGCTGGCCCAACTTGGTAACGATGTTCTTCGATCAGGCAGAGAACAAGGGAAGTGCTCCATTCCTGTGGGCAAAGCGTGATGGCATGTGGCAATCAACTAGCTGGCGAGAAGCGTCCGATCAAGTCGACAAGTTATCCCGCGCTCTCCGCGCGTACGGTCTCACGAATGGCGACCGTGTAGTGTTAGTAGCCGACAATTCACCTGAATGGGCGATTGCGGATTTTGCAATCATGGCTGCGGAGGGCGTCACGGTTCCGGCATATGTCACAAACACACCCAGCGATCACAAACATATTCTCACCGATAGCGGCGCAACTATGGCCATTGTCTCAACTGAGAAACTGGCACGTCCCTTACTAGACGCCGCAATGGACACGCCATCCCTCGCCCGTATCATCTCGATCGAGGCACTAAATCAGAACCCGGTTGAGCATGTAAAAACCACTTTATGGCGCGAAGCGCTTAACCACGGCAGCTCTCAACCCGGCAATTCGGTTAGCAAAGCCTCCTCAATACATCAGGATTCGTTGGCCTGCCTGATTTACACCTCTGGAACCGGGGGCACACCGAAAGGAGTGATGCTCAGTCACCGCGCAATACTTTGCAATTGCGTAGGCGCCTATCACCTATTGCTCGGTTTAGGACTTGACGATGAAGTGTTTCTCTCTTTTCTTCCCTTATCCCATTCGTACGAACATAGTTGCGGGCTTATGTTCCCGGTAGCAATCGGCGCACAAATTTATTATGCGGAAGGAATCGACAAACTTCCCTCAAATCTGACAGAAGTTCGCCCAACCCTTATGACCAGCGTGCCACGTCTCTATGAGGTGATGCGACTTAAAATTCTCGACGGCATCCAGCGGGCTGGGGGCCTTAAAGAAAAACTCTTCAGACTAGCCCTATACTTGGGTCGAAAATCGTATGCCCGGGGGGGCACACTGCCAACGATCGAGCGTCCAGTCGACAAACTAGTAGACTGGCTGGTGCGTGACAAAGTCCGAGCACGTTTCGGTGGCCGGCTAAAAGCAATGGTCTCTGGTGGCGCACCCCTTAATTTCGACGTCGGCATATTCTTTTCAGCACTCGGGTTACGTCTTTTGCAAGGGTACGGGCAGACAGAGGCTGCACCAGTAATCAGTTGCAATCCATCTTCGAAAATAAAACTCGATACAGTTGGCCCTCCCCTAACCCACGTGGAGGTGCAACTCGCCGACGATGGCGAAATCCTGGTCCGCGGACCACTATTGATGGATGGATACTGGAGGCAACCCGAAATTACGAGCGACACAGTGCGCGATGGATGGCTTCATACCGGCGATATTGGTGAAATCGATGCGGACGGCTATATCCGAATTACTGACCGAAAAAAGGATATCATTGTTCTATCCGGAGGCGACAATATTTCTCCACAGCGCGTGGAGGGCATCCTCTGCCTAGAACCAGCAATAGGGCAAGCAATAGTATTTGGTGATAAGCGACGGCACCTGGTGGGATTACTGGTACCATCTGACGATTTTTTAAAGGAATGGTCGCAAGGCGACGAGACTGAGCAGAACCTTGAAGAGGTTCAAAAGGATTCGGGAATCCGAAATGCGATTTCCGAAGCTGTTAACCGCGCCAACAAAAACCTTTCTGTTATCGAACAGGTGCGCCGTTTTGCCTTAGCCGAGGCACCGTTCACCGTCGACAACGAAATGCTGACACCAACCATGAAAAACCGCCGCCACAAAATTCTTGATCATTACCAAGAACAGATTGACAAACTTTATTGATAGTATCCGCATCGCAAGTAATACAAATGAACTTTAAGCCAAAGATGCCTATTTAGTATTGCTTAGTCTTGTACCCCAAGGATCAAAATTCCGCATGTGCACAGCGGCTGTGGTTCCTTATTCAGAGCACCTGATTGGTCTCGGGATCAATCAAGTGACTTTTGCCCGCATCAAACGACAAGACTGCGGTCTGGCCTGGCCGCGGATCGGCCTCCGGTGACACCCGGCCGCAGAGTTCAACACCGTTGACCGTAAAATACACCATCGTCTCCATACCCAAAGGTTCAATGAAATTGACTTTTACCTCAGTCTGAACCTCATTACCGGCACGTTTCTCATGAACATGCTCGGGTCTGATGCCAAGCACCAGATCACGCCCGAGATAAGGCTCGTATCGTGTGTTGCGATCTGCTGGCATTTGTAATTTTAAAATATCACCTACACTTACCGCAAGGCTGCCTGAGTCCTTGAATAATTTACAATTTAGAAAATTCATCGCCGGAGAACCGATAAAGCCGGCAACGAAGTGGGTTTTCGGTTGGTGATATAGCTCACTTGGCGTTCCGACCTGCTCAATTAACCCATTATTCATCACCACCACACGATCTGCGAGCGTCATAGCCTCAACCTGATCGTGAGTAACATAAACCGTTGTTGTTTTAAGGTGCTGGTGGACTCGCTTGATTTCGATTCGCATTTGCCCACGCAATTTAGCATCGAGATTGCTTAGCGGTTCGTCAAATAAAAAAACTTGTGGATTACGGACGATTGCACGCCCCATAGCCACTCGCTGGCGCTGACCGCCCGACAACTGTTTTGGCCGGCGTTGTAACAGTTCCGTAATCCCAAGCACTTCCGCCGCATCTCCCACAAGACGTTGAATTTCATCCTTGGGGTACTTTCTTAACCGCAAGCCGAAGGACATATTTTGAAACACAGTCATGTGCGGATAGAGAGCATAATTTTGGAACACCATGGCGATATTGCGATCTTTAGGAGGAACATCATTGACCAGCCCTCCGCCAATCCGGATGTCGCCCTCAGTGATCTCTTCGAGTCCTGCAATCATCCGCAGAGTGGTGCTTTTACCGCAACCAGAGGGGCCAACGAGCACCACAAACTCGTTATCTGCAATTTCCAGATTGATACCGCGCACCGCTTCAGTGCGGTCAAAACTTTTATGCAGATTGGTAAGGGAAACATTGGCCATGCTAGCTCAACCCTTTGTCGCGCCAGAGGTCAGTCCGGCAATGTAATAATCCATCAAAAAAGCATACAAAATCACTGGAGGAGCTGCCGCCAATAATGCTCCGGCCATTAGCCCACCCCAGTGGAATACGTCGCCTTTGATGAGGGTCGTAACAGTGCCAACAGTCAGCACCATCTGGTTGTCACTATAAATATAAGCAAGCGGGTACAGGAAAGACGCCCAGGAAACCGTAAACGCGAAGATCGTCGCGGCTATAAGACCCGGTAATGCTACTGGAATGAAAACTTTGAGTAGCATCTGCATATGATTAGCACCGTCTATCAACGCCGCCTCATCAAGTTCTTTCGGAATGGAGGCAAAATACCCAATCATAATCCAGGTACAGAAAGGCACTGTCAGCGTTGGGTATACCAACACCAATACCCAATACGAATTCAAAAGACCGAGACCACCGACAATGTTGAACAGGGGAATAAACAAAAGCGAGTCTGGGACTAGATAAACAAGGAATACCCCAGTCGCCATCACACCCGAACCCCAAAAACCTAATCTCGAAAGCGCGTAAGCCGCGAGGACACTAACCACCATGGTTATCGCGACTACAAAAAATGCAACGATTACCGTATTCTTGAAATAGGTAAGAAACGCGGTTTCAGTGAGTAAATGAGAATAATGTTCGGTGGTGACACCCTGTTCAATAAGCCAAGGGTTCGTGGCCAAATTGGCAATTTCCGCGTTTGTCTTTAGTGATGTCACTAGCATGTAAAATGGTGGACAGAGAAAAAAGATCACGAAGACAATCAAACAAGCGTACGACGCAAACAATGCCCACCGTCGGTTTACGTGGATGTTACTTTTTGAACCTAGCAAAGCACTCAGGGCACCGTTATTTCGCGTAACGTTAGTCATATGTTCACCGTCCGCTGACGAACATTACGCAAAATCACGAATGATAGAATCGCAAGTGCTGGAAACATGAATAATGAAACAGCCGCGCCGAGCGGTATATCCCCTGATTCAATCCCTACCCTAAACGCGTACGTGGCAAACAAATGAGTTGAATTACGCGGCCCCCCCTGCGTCAAGACACGCACGATGTCAAAGTTCGCAAATGTCACAATGATCGAGAAAAGTACCGTAATCGCAATAATATTGCGCATCATTGGCAAAGTGACATGGAACAGTTTTTGCCACGCGCTTGCCCCATCGATGGAGGCGGCCTCGTACAAGTCCTCTGGAATAGATTTGAGCGAAGCTAAGTACATAATCAGAAAAAATGGCGCTCCGACCCACACATTAACCAGGATGACTGAAAACCGGGCCCAAAAGACATCGCTTAACCAGGGAACGGCGGGTACTGCAAATTCAGCAAGAAGCCAGTTGAAAGCACTGTAGGTGGGTTCGAATAGCCACCACCAACCAAGCGTTGAAAGTGCGGGCGGGATCACCCACGGCACCATCATCATGCCTCGCCATTTTCGTTGACCCTTGCTCGGTATCGTATTCACAGCGTGTGCCGCGATGAGCCCAATCAAGGCCTTGAATATGACCGCGACCAGTGCAAACAAAATTGACTGCTGGACCACAAGCCAGAAAGTCTCTCGTTTGAACAGGAAAAGGAAATTGCCAAAACCAACGAATGCAGTCTCAGCTTTATTTAACATTGAGAGATAGATCGAATAGGCAAACGGATACGCAACCAAGCACGTAATGATCGCGAGGAGAGGGAAACACATCATCACCGCGATAGTGGAACGACGTCTTAACCACAGATAAAACCGACCACGACGAACGGAAGGTGCCCTCTCCGGCAGCCCCCTAACAGCCACACCGACGGTCATATCCGTGGCCCCAACACTTTCAATTTAGCCACGCATGATGCCTTCTAATTCATTCTCCGCCCAGCTTATCGCGTCGTCGAATGAATCTCCGCCTTGGGTCACACGGGCAACTAGATTGGGAATAATACCCTGAGCCATTATTTGTGCAGCGTATTCAGGAGGTGCTGGATAGCCTGCAGCTATCGGCTGCTCGTCACCTCGTATTGGATAGTTGTAAAGCACCCCGTGTGGAGGCTCCGACTTAGCCCACAGATCGTTGCTCTGGTAATGGGAGGTGATAAGGGGAATGTCGAATCCTTTCGAGGCAGAGACTAAAGTGTCAACGACATCGCGCCTAGCAACGTAACGCAACAAGTCTTTGGCAGCGGAAATATTCTCTGAAAAATCCCAAATTCCCCAAAAGAAGGGAGAGTCGGCGCGGAACCGACCCTTTGAACCACGCGGCGTATCGTGGTGCCAAACATGCTTTGCTACGTCGGGATTATCTCGGGTTGCCACGGCCCAAGCACTTGGCGGGTTGAAAATTGTCGACCCCTCGCCGGAAATCAACCAACGATTGTTGCTGGCGTCATCCCAAGCATAGACACTATTGGGCATGTACTGGGTTAGCTGTGACAGGTACTCAAGCACGGTCCGAGTCTCATCGGAATCGACAGTAATCTCAACCGATTCACTGACGACCTCGGCGCCATATGCCGCAAACAGCGCAGCCAACCACTGGTTTCCGTCCGGGGTTGGCGCTATTGGGGCGCCGAAAGACTTACCGGCTGCATGAAGTTTTTCCGCTGCAGCGAGAAAGGCATCATAAGTCCAACTATCAACTAACGCCGGGTCTCGTGCCTCGCTAGCTGGAAAGATTGTTTTCAAATCTACTCCCGCATGAGCCTCATACAGATCGAGACGAGAGACCGATGCATAATTAAGTGAGCCTGCCGGCGCCGGCGCCGCACGCCATACGTCGTCGAGATACGCTAAAAACTTCGCCGAAGGATGGAGAGCACCATATTCGGCAATGATATCGCCTACCACATCATCAACAGGCTCCAATCGGTGTCTAAACATGGACGGAAACCAAAGTGGCTGTACATAAATGTCATGTCCTGTCTTGGCGCGAGATTCTGCCTGTGCGGTAAGCAATAATTTGTTGCCGACCGATGTGATGAAATCGACGGTGACCTCAACTCCATTGGCAGCACCCCAGTCCTCGCAAACCTTCCGCAGCACCTCATTGGCCCCCGGCACCCAATGATCCCAAGTACCCAACAACAATTTGCCCGCGGAGCGCGCCGTCTTGATATAGGGCATAGCGAACGTGGCGACACCGGCAGCCCCTGCAGCCATCAAAAAGTGACGACGCGACCGTTCCCTCTTTGCCATGGATTTCCCCCTTAAGATAGCCCGTTGCGCCCTACGACTGCGCGCGGCTTTGGCGACGGGCCGTTTTTATCTGAGCACCATGGTGGGACAACCTTAGAGATGCGTCAACCAGTTCTAAATCAAAGTTTTATGCCTAAACTTCACCGAAAAAATGTACAAACGCAGGATGTTAGTCCGCGGTATCGATGTTCTATTTCAGTATTGCTCATTATAATCGAGTGACGGATGACAGCCTAATATTCTCAGATCTCGCTGCACCGGCACACCTCTGCCGTCTTGGTTGTCATCTGTCGAACCCTGTTGGGCTGAAAGGACTCACCGATGACACGGTTTGACATGCCACGGCGCCTTGTGGGTGAGGCCATAGGAACGGCGTTGTTGCTGGCCACAGTTGTGGGCTCAGGAATAATGGGCGAAACACTGTCGGCCGGAAACGGCGCGCTCGCATTGCTTGTTAACTCCATCGCTACCGGCGCAATGCTAGCGGTATTGATCCTAATTTTTGGGCCTCTGTCAGGCGCTCACTTCAATCCAGCTGTCACGTTGTCATTTCTAATACGACGAGAAATCACATCCACCCACGCCATTCTTTATATCGTAACGCAAATTATCGGCGGCCTTCTGGGTATGTTGGCAGCACACGCTATGTTTGATTTACCGCTCGCCCAGCTTTCCACAAACGAACGCAGCGGCGCTGGGCAATGGTTAGCCGAAACAATAGCTACATTTGGTTTGGTAGCATCAATTTTGGGTTGCGTTCGGTTTCGGCCTGAAGCGACGGCATACGCAGTCGGTCTCTACATTACCGCCGGCTACTGGTTCACAGCTTCGACGTCGTTCGCCAATCCCGCGGTTACCATTGCGCGCGCTTTCACCGATACTTTTTCTGGCGTTGATTTAGCTGATGTCCCCGCATTTATCATCGCTCAGCTGATCGGCGCAATTCTTGCAACTATCCTATTCGGATGGCTTCTTGGTGTTCGTAAGAACCCAAAAATATCTGAAAGAGCTGGAGACTGACTGTACGCAAATACGTCTCACATCCTATTGCCTAGTCTTTCTCCTGCCAGCCCACAACATTTGCCTTCATTAATTCATCTATTTCCGCCGCGCCAAAACCCCACTCCAGAAGACCATCGCGAGTATTTTGGCCATAGTCGGGTGCTACCCCTTTGACCGATCCTGGTGTCCGACTGAAGCGAGGAGCGGGATTTGGTTGCAGCACCCCTTCAACATCAACAAAAGTGCCCCGCACTTTATTGTGCGGATGATCCGGCGCCTCGTTAAACGTGAGGACAGGCGCAAAGCAAACGTCCGATCCCTCCATGATTTCACACCATTCTTCCCGGGTCTTAGTCTTGAATACCGCCTCAAAACGAGCATGCATTTCTGGCCACTGCGTCTTGTCGAACTGTCCTGGTAAGGTCTCTTGTCCCTTGATACCCGTCTTTTCCAATAGAAGGTCGTAGAATTTGGCTTCTATGGAGGCAATGGAAACGAATTTTCCATCTTTTGTCTCATAACAACGATAAAACGGCGCGCCACCGTCAAGAATATTGTCCTGGCGCTCATGGGAATAATCACCAACAGCCGCCATACCGTACATAGCAAGTGCTAAATATGCAGAGCCTTCTGTCATTGAAATATCGACAACCTGCCCCTCTCCCGAATTTCGCGTTTCATAAACACCCGCCAGAATACCCAGCGCCATGGACATCGCCCCTCCCCCCATATCTGCGACGACGTTAAGTGGTGGCGTTGGAATTTCCTTTGGACCAATGGCATGGACGATCCCGGTAAGAGAAAGATAGTTAAGGTCATGCCCTGCGGCATGTGCCAGCGGACCAGTCTGGCCCCAGCCGGTCATACGCGCATAGATCAATTTTCTATTAGATGCGAAGCATTCGTCTGGACCTAGACCTAGTTTTTCAGTAACACCCGGACGAAACGGATCTACAAGCACGTCTGCACCCTCAATTAAACGCATCGCAGTTTGGACCCCCTTAATGTTCTTGAGGTCAATTGACACGGATTTTCTACCTCGTCGGACTAGGTCCGTCCGCCGATCACGTGGCACACCGAGCTTTGCATCGAGGTTACGATCGATCCGTAGTACGTCTGCCCCAAGATCGCTCATCAGGCTACAGCAGAGCGGCGCTGGCCCAATCCCAGCCAGTTCCACAATTTTCAGACCTGCAAGTGGACCACCATTTCCGTTGCCTGCACTCATCTAAATCTCTCTCCCGTTAATTACCTTTCGACAACACCAAATAACGTCGCCATCAACCAACAACGAGGCATGTGGTGCGACATGCTTTATACCGCCTATTTCGCCGATCTCACCATAAAAGCCGCAACACCCGCTACATGTATTCGGATTGCATAGGTCGGAATAGCATCGCGCCAAACACTCGTAGAAACATTCCAAGGTGACCCTCGATATAAACCTGGCAAAGCCAAAGCGGGAGATAAACGATGGGAATGTCTGAGGCAATCCGGGTTTGCCGAGCCGTCGAACGACTCCTAAAGGACCGAGATGAAAACGCCAGATTTGGCGATTCCCCCGTCGATTTGACGCCCCCAAATCTACCTGAAGGGTACAAAGTTCAGGACGCTTTAATTAAAAGATACCAAGATCGAGGACAAGGTATCGATGGTTGGAAAGTCGGCCTAGCGAGCAAATCGATGCGACAAAGCGTGGGTATTCCCCATCCAATTGAGGGCCCAATTCTTGAATCTCTCAGCCACAACGAACACGTTGACTTATCCAACGCCGATTACGTAAGCGTTTGCGTAGAAGCCGACGGCCTGGTCCTCCTAGCAGGACCGATTTCCTACAACGAAGGCCCCTGGACTAGTGAGACGGCACGTGAACGTGTTGGCTCGGTGATGGTAGCAATTGAAATTGCCGACGACCGTCTGTCAAAAAAAGCAACCTTTAATACCGACGGTTTGAGCATTGCCAATTTCGTCCATAACGTGGGATGCGTGCTTGGCCCTTCCATTGAAAATTGGTAAGAAACCAACCTCGCGGCAGAAAAACTCAGTATCAACCTCAACGAAGTTTTCATAGGAAGCGGCACCGGTGCCGCAGTGCTCGATCACCCATTCAATTCAGTCGCCTGGTTGGCAAATAATCTCGGCCGACGTCGTCATAATCTCCACGAAGGAGCAATCGTGCTGACCGGTTGTGTGACCGAAGCAATATGGTTGAATGAAGGAGAACAAATGGTTGTCAAGGCTGAAAATCTTGGCCGGGTCTCGGTCGCACTAAGAGCTTGATCAGAATATTTGTTGGGTGGAGATCTCCTCACATTCAAAGGCTTTGATGTCGTCAGGCGAATAAAAAATTAACGCTGTCAACGGGAAATATTACGTCCCCGGGAGCTCTTTCCATAGCCCATTCTCGAAGAGAGCCCTGCAAGCCATGTTCTCGCCGGCCGCTACTCCAACTGGGAGTTTGTATCAGTAAAGACAGTCGCAAACAGAAATCGGCGTCTTGGCAAAGTCATCGATCCATACATCTCCTGAGTCACTGGAATCCACAGCTACCCGCGTAACAAGTGTCAATGCAACACAAATCAACCCCTAATAACCCAGCATTCGCCGGCCTTTTCTCGACCGAGGCATTACTCAGCCTCCATGCGAAGAAAGTTAATGACCTATTGCAGATAACCCAAGTCATGCCAAGTCTCGTAAGAACTGCGAAATTCTGAAAGCGATGCCCACACACGTGCGAAATCTTCATCTCTGTCAACCTCGTCGGTCACCACTTCTTCCCAGGCAGCTGCATAAGTGTCCAGAAATTCCTTTGGCCACAGGTGAAATTGAACCCCTTGTTCTGCCAGGAACTCCAACGCCGGCACTTGAATAGCCTCACCTCGAGCAATCGAATGGCGCACGGAATCACCGCATGCCATTTCAAATTGGCTTTGTTGCACCGGAGTTAAGCCATTCCACTTTTCCAGATTGATTATTAGATCGAGCCAGGTGGATTGTTGGTGCCATCCAGGGAAATAATAATGTTTCGCAATCTGATAAAAACCCAGATCTTTGTCGATCACCGGGCTTGCATACTCGGCAGCGTCGATGGTCCCCAATTCAAGCGCCGGGAAAATGTCTCCTCCAGCAAGCAATTGGGTTGATACACCGACTTTCTCCATGACCTTCGCGCCAAGCGCAAAAAATCGCATCTTCAGCCCCTTCAAATCGTCAAGGCTGGTTATTTCCGTGCGGAACCAACCCGACGCCTCAGGAGGGAAAATTCCGCATGGAATACCCTTTATGTTGTGGCGTGCATAAATCTCATCGTAAAGCTCGCGGCCGCCACCGTAATACATCCAAGCCATGTATTCCGGTGCCGCAGGGCCAAATGGCACTGCTGAGAATAGTTGTAAGGCTGGAACCTTACCAGCCCAAAATCCTGGCGTCGCCCAGCCTGCCTCGACCGAGCCACTTGCGACTGCGTCAAAGATCTCCAAAGCGGGGACTAATGCACCGGGCTCAAAAAATTTAAGTTTTATGTTTCCATCACTGGCCTGATCAAGGTTTTGAACCAACCGATGCCCCAGTGTTCCAAGTAACTGCGCACTTCCGGCATATGCACTCGCAAGTTTCCATCGCACCGGTGCAGCGCTGATTTTTATCTCGGCCCCAGTCTCAGTCGACACGACTTGAACAGCTTCATCACTCGACACCCCCAAAAGGCGGTCCATGAGGACTCCCAGAACTAAACCAATAATCAAAACGACAATCATGCCCATTCGGTTCATAGGTGCCGCCCCTTCTTCAATTTAAAATTTAGGCTTTACGGTACGCCAAATTTGGACACACGTCAGCCATTAGACGCGTATCAGACCAGTGCTCACCTTACTCCAGCTACTGCGGGGCGAATGGTGCTTTGCTAGAAGAGTACGGTGATGTAAAGCGCATACAATGCCATCATCGCCAACCCACCCAAACGCGCAATCCGCCAACCACGCAGCAAAATCACGCAGATAAGCATGGTTGAACCAAACATCACCCAGAGATCAAAGCGTACCATCTGTGCCGGGACCTGCAACAACGCACCCATACTCATTTCAGAGATTGCAGCAGAAATCCCGGTGATACCAAACATATTGAACAGATTGCTGCCCATGACATTACCGATCGCTAGTCCCGGATGACCACGTATCGCCGCCATGACCGAAGCTGCAAGCTCCGGCAAAGAGGTGCCAATCGCTATAATGGTCAGACCGATCACAACGTCGGAGACACCAAATTCTCGCGCCAATTGGACGGAGCCCTCGAGTAACACGTAGGCTCCCAGGACAATACCACCGATGCCAAACGCGGTATAAAGCACAGCCTTCCCCAAGGACAAGGGTTTCTCCCCTAATTCTTCGGCGGGTTCCGAGTTTGCTGCGCTAAGTTGTTCGTCCTTCCGGGAGCGCCTAAACGACCAAATGATGTAGCTGACCAAACCAACCACCATCAAGGCCCCCAATAAACCTGGGATTTCCCCAAACCAACACAGAACTACAAAGATCGCAGTGAAGACAAGCAAATATATGCAATCTTTGCGCAGCTTCGCCCCGCCAGGCACCACCAGCGTCTTGATCGTCGCGGCAACACCCACAATCAGAAGGATATTGGCGACGTTCGAACCTACAACATTGCCGAGTACGATATCAGGCGCTTCCTTCCACAAGGCCTGAATGCTGACCACCAACTCAGGTGCAGAAGTGCCAAAAGCAACGACACTCATTCCAATCATTAACGGCGAAACACCCAGGCAGCGGGCCAGACTTATCGCACCACGAATCATAACATTTCCGCTAGTTAGCAATATTGCTAAGCCACCAGCTGCTACAAGCAGCAAAGCCATCACGGGCATGTTTACGAGCATATTCGACTATCCCGAGGTGTAGTAACAACAAAGGGATGCCTACTGACGTTCAACAAGCAGCTTCTTTATCTCGCCAATCGCTTTGGCTGGATTTAAGTTTTTCGGGCAAGTGCTTGTGCAGTTCATAATCGTATGACAACGATACAGCCGAAATGGATCCTCCAACTCATCCAGCCTATCTCCGGTCCCCTCGTCTCGGCTATCGTTTATCCAACGGTACGCCTGTAACAGAACCGCAGGACCCAAGTAACGATCGCTATTCCACCAATAGCTGGGACAACTGGTTGAACAGCAGAAACACATGATGCACTCGTAAAGGCCATCTAGCCCCTTGCGTTCATCCTGGGATTGTATGCGCTCTCGATCGGGCGGAGAGGATTGGGTCTGAATCCATGGCTTGATAGCAGCATATTGCGCATAAAGCTGACTGCAGTCAGGCACCAGATCCTTTATTACCGGCGTATGGGGCAGTGGATAAACTTTTACGTCGCCCTTCACGTCGTTAGTGAATTTCGTACAAGCAAGTGTATTGGTACCATCAATATTCATGGCGCAACTGCCACACACTCCCTCGCGACAAGAACGTCGGAAAGTCAACGTGGCATCGATTTCATTCTTAATCTTGATTAGCGCGTCAAGCACCATGGGCCCACAAGCACCCATATCAACTTCGTAGGTATCGACACTCGGGTTTTTGCCATCATCTGGATTCCAGCGATAGATGAGGAAACGCTTGACGTTTGTGGCGTTTTCCGGCGCTGGATGAGTGATACCAACGCGTACCCTAGAATTTTTCGGCAGGTTGAACTCAACCATTAACTCTTTTCCCTAGGTGGTGGTTGGAACTTGGCAACAAGCATCAGTAAACGCGGGCCTTAGGCGGGATCACCTCAATCTCGTTTGAAAGCGTATACATATGGACAGGACGATAATCGATTCTAGTTTGGCCCGCCTCATCACACCAAATCACAGTGTGCTTCATCCAATTCTCGTCATCGCGCTCAGGAAAATCTTCCCGCGCGTGTGCTCCCCTACTTTCTTCGCGGTGTGCTGCGCTACGCATGTTACACATTGCCTGGAACAATAAGTTGTCTAACTCCAGTGTCTCGATAAGGTCGGAATTCCAGACCAGAGAACGGTCCGAGACACGGATATCCCCACGGCCGCCCCAAAGCACGTCAAGCTTCCTAACCCCCTCTGCCAGAGAATCTCTGGTCCGAAATACGGCACAGTGAGTTTGCATAATTTTTTGCATTTCAAGGCGCAACTCGGCGGTTGGCGTCGCACCACTCGCATTACGAAATTTATCAAGCCGATCAATTGAAAGTTCCTTGGCCGATCGTGGCAATGTTCGGTGCAAAGCACCCGGTTTGACTATGTCCACAGCGCGGTTTGCCGCCGCTCGCCCAAACACCACAAGGTCAAGCAGTGAATTAGATCCCAATCGGTTTGCTCCATGAACCGAAACGCATGCCGCCTCTCCGATCGCAAATAGACCCGGAACTACCGAATCTGTGTCTCCCTCCTTTATTGTTACCACTTCGCCGTGATAATTAGTGGGGACGCCACCCATATTGTAGTGGCAAGTTGGTAATACCGGAATCGGCTGCTTGTTGACATCAACGCCTGCAAAAATCCGCGCCGTTTCTGAAATCCCGGGCAGTCGTTCAGCAACCACACCAGGATCCAAATGCTCAAGGTGCAAATTGATATGGTCTCCCTCGGAACCAATACCACGGCCCTCGCGAATTTCCACTGTCATTGAGCGACTCACCACGTCACGTGACGCTAAATCCTTTGCGCTCGGCGCGTATCGCTCCATAAAGCGTTCACCCTCCGAATTAGTCAGGTAACCCCCTTCCCCACGCGCACCCTCGGTGATCAAACATCCGGCGCCGTAAATCCCGGTTGGATGGAACTGAACAAACTCCATATCCTGGCATGGCACACCGGCGCGCAGTGCCATTGCATTGCCATCGCCCGTACAAGTGTGGGCCGACGTGCAGGAAAAGTAAGTGCGGCCATATCCACCGGTGGCCAATACTACAAGCTGGGCTCGGAATTGATGCAAAGTGCCATCGTCAAGGCATAAAGCAACCACACCACAACACGCGCCATCTTCATCCATCAATAAATCGATTGCAAAATATTCGATAAACAACTCAGCCTTATGTTTTAAGGCCTGCTGATAAAGCGTGTGCAATATCGCATGGCCGGTACGGTCCGCAGCAGCGCACGTCCGCTGCGCCTGACCCTCACCGAAATTAGTGGTCATACCTCCAAAGGCACGCTGATAAATTTTACCTTCAGAGGTCCGAGAAAACGGGACCCCGTAATGTTCGAGTTCGATGATTGCCGGAATTGCCTCACGGCACATATATTCAATGGCGTCCTGATCCCCCAGCCAATCCGAGCCCTTTACTGTGTCGTACATATGCCAACGCCAGTCATCCTCTCCCATGTTACCTAGCGCTGCTGAAATGCCGCCTTGTGCGGACACTGTGTGGCTCCGGGTAGGAAATACCTTCGTCACGCATGCGGTCTTTAGGCCTTTCTCGGCCATGCCAAATGTTGCCCTCAAACCGGCGCCTCCAGCCCCAATTACGACGACATCATATTCGTGGTCTTCGATCGGATAAGCAGCCGGCATGGCTTACACCGCAATCTTAAGTACTGCAAAAATACAAGAAACAGCGAGTACGGTATTACCAAAATTGTTTGCCAGCACACACGCAAACTTGACTGGTTTAGCGTGAACATAGTCCTCAATCACTACCTGCACACCAAGCTTTAAGTGGTAAAACATAGCAGTCAGTGTCAGGATCAACAGCAGTGCAACCACCGGATTAGCGATCCACGCTGTAACTCTTGCGTGATCAGCCCCAGCAAGAAACGCTATTGAAGTTAACAACCAGATGCTAAGGGGCACTAGCGCAATCGCCGTGAGGCGCTGCATCCACCAATGATGAACGCCCTCTTTTGCCGAACCTAGACCCCGTGCACGGCGTAACGACGTCTGGCTGCTCATAAAATACCGCTAACCATGACCAGCGCCAACCAAATACCGGCCGTAAGTAGAACAGATGTAAGTACCACCACCCACCCGGAACGATATACCGTGTCCAGTTCATAGCCGTAGCCGGCATCCCAGAACAGATGGCGAATTCCGTTGCAGAAATGATAGATTAACGCGAAGGTCCAACCTATCAGCAAAACAATTCCTACCCAAGAACCGATAAGTCCCTGGGCAAAATCGAATGGACCCGGACCGGCGGCGACAGCGATCAACCAGTACGCCAACAGCAAGGTCCCTACCCCGAGACCAATACCGCTTAGGCGATGCAAAATTGATAACACCGAAGTTATTTGGGGCCGATAAATTTGAAGGTGTGGAGATAGAGGCCGATTGGCCGGGTCCATGGGTGCGGTCCTTATGAACAAAGATCCAAAGCGTAACCGAAAACCCAGCCTCGGGTTCCAGTCTCAGCGCCGGAGTGTGGCGGTTCCCAACAATTTTGTCTAGTTGAACAGAGAGGTTAGGGCTGTTTTTTCACATTCTAAAGACCATGATAATAGTAATACCTAGCACTTAGCGTAATAAGCAGCAGCGGTACCCATGAATATTTTATCCATACAATCACACGTCTCATATGGGCATGTTGGCAACGCGGCCGCGGTATTTCCATTGCAGCTTTTAGGGCATGAAGTTTGGCCCGTCCACACGGCCCAACTTAGCAACCATACGGGTCATACAACTGTGGAAGGCCAGCGCTTTACGGCCTCCCAAATCCAGGAGGTAATTTCGGGCATCGAAAAACTGGATCTTTTTTCAACCTGTCATGCCGTACTCAGCGGCTATCTCGGAGATGCAGAAACAGCGGGAATCGTTGCAGACGTTGTAGTCCGCGTAAAGGCCGCAAATCCGGCTGCAATTTTTTTCTGTGACCCGGTGATGGGCGACGATGCCAAAGGCCTGTATGTGCCCAATACAGTTGCAGACGCCATCAAAACAGTTTTGGTAAAAAAATCGGACGTGCTGACACCAAATCGTTTTGAGCTTGCGCAAATAATCGAAACCCCCATCGAAACGGTTGCTCATGCGGCCCACGCGCTTTACCAAATGACCTCAGCAGGGGCAAATACGGCTGTATGCACCTCTTTACCCTTAGACTCGCGCAATGCCATCGCTGTGATAGGGTGCGACGGCAAAGATGCATGGGCTATAGAAATACCGCGCCTAAATGTTAGAGCTAACGGTGCAGGTGATTGTTTGTCCGCTATTTTGCTTGCACGAATCCTAACCGAACACAATTTACCACAAAGTATGTCGCTTGCAGTGTCGTCAGTGCACAATATTTTAAAAATGACATCGCCAACGGCTTATGATTTACCGCTGGTTGCGGCGCGCGAGTACATCATCCACCCCTCCCGGCTTTTCTCTGCAATCCGTCTGGATCCCAAGACCTACAGGTAGTCCTCGACCAAAGCCTCTGCTATCTGCACTGAGTTGAGCGCCGCACCCTTACGAAGATTGTCGGAAACCACCCACAAATTCAGACCGTACTCAACCGTCTTGTCTTGACGAATTCGACTAATATAGACACCAGTTTCGCCTGCTACATCGATCGGCGTGGCGTACTCGTCATTTTCCGGGTCGTCGATCACAATTACTCCTTCAGCACTTCCTAGTACGCTTCTCGCCTCCTCAACATCGATAGGTGCATCAAACTCAATATTGATAGCTTCCGCATGACCAACAAATACTGGCACGCGCACACAGGTGGCATTAATCTGAATGGAGGGATCCAGAATTTTCTGAGTTTCGCGCACCATTTTTAGCTCTTCCTTAGTTGAACCATCTGGTTGAAAAGCGTCGATATGAGGGATCACATTGAATGCGATCTCACGCGGAAAATTAGTGGGACTTAGCCGTTCATTAAAAAATACCTTGCGTGTCTGATTAAATAGCTCATCCATTGCCCGGCGTCCGGCACCTGACACCGATTGATAAGTTGCTACTACAACGCGCCGGACAGGAGCCACATCGTGAAGTGGTTTTAGAGCCATCACCATCTGGATGGTAGAGCAATTCGGATTAGCAATAATATTTCGCTTGCTAAAATCAACGAGATCATGGCGGTTAACTTCGGGTACTATTAACGGTACATCCTCGTCCATACGAAAATGAGACGTGTTGTCTATTACTATACAGCCCGTCTCAGCCGCGCGCGGTGCATGCTCCGCAGAGACGCTGGAGCCCGGCGAAAAAAGTCCGATATCAAAGCCGGAGAAATCAAAATCATCTAGCGCGCGAACCTTTAGCACATCAATATCGCCATACGAGACTTCCTTGCCAACAGAGCCCGAAGAGGCAACTGCCACCACTTCATCAACGGGAAATTCTCGCTCAGAAAGGATGCTGAGCATCTCGCGCCCAACATTCCCTGTAGCACCCACTACAACGACTCGATAGCCCATCGTATTTCTCCGGCACGTGGCCTCACACGCCTGTCCACCCCTACATATGAAACATCTGGTCGAAATTTGTAATCTTCCGGCGAGTTAGGAATTTCCAAACCTTTCCCCTCAGGACGCGAATAACAACAATCGCCGGCCACACAGGCGCTAGTTTTATCGGCAATAGATCAAGAACGTCCTCACCAAAATTAAAATTCATTAGCGGAAGCCGTTAGTCTCTTTGAGCGATGATAATATCTACCCAATTTTTACCCAAACGACCAAAATTATTTTTTAATCACTTGCACCATACGGACCTTGCGGCACCAAAATATGAAGAATAACACCCCAAACTTAATTTCTAGGCTGCGAGTTTATCGAGCTCTTGGAGAAGCGCATCCCCCATTCCCCTAGTTGAAACCCCCGCCATTCCATTCTGCATAATATCGTCTGTGCGCAAACCAGCATCGAGCGTCTTCGCGACCCCAGCCTCGATCAAATTGGCGTCTTCAGATAGATCAAAAGAATAACGCAATGCCATCGCAAACGACAAAAGCATTGCAATTGGATTCGCCTTTCCCTGCCCCGCGATATCCGGGGCACTGCCGTGAACTGGCTCATATAATGCAAGACGGCGCCCCGTCGCATCGGCCGCGCCCAGGGAAGCAGACGGCAACATCCCAAGCGAGCCCGTTAACATAGCCGCAATATCCGATAAAATGTCCCCAAATAAATTAGTGGTAACCAGAACGTCGAATTGTTTCGGCTGGCGAACCAGTTGCATCGCTGCATTGTCCGCATACATGTGATGAATTGGAATTTCTGGAAATTCGCGGTCCCGCAATGCCTGCATATCCTCTCGCCACATCTGGCCACTTTCCATCACATTTGCTTTTTCCACCGAATGCACAAAGCCCTTGCGTTTTTTTGCGAGCTCGAACGCGACCCTCCCAACACGTTCGACCTCCGACGTCGTGTACACCTCGGTGTTAATACCGCGCCGTTCCCCTTCACTTATTTCCTCGACACCACGTGGCTCGCCAAAGTAAATGCCACCTGTAAGTTCGCGCAATATCATGATGTCCAACCCCCGAACTAATTCAGGCTTGAGACTAGAAGTATCAATCAATCCATCGAATACGATTGCCGGGCGTAAATTGGCAAACAAGTCCATGTCTTTGCGCAATCGAAGGAGCCCACGCTCAGGCTTTACAGAGAAATCAAGATTGTCCCATTTTGGCCCCCCTACCGCACCAAACAGCACGGCATCGGATTGCATGGCCTGATCAACAATTTCATCGGCAACAGGGGTGCCGTACTTATCGTAGGAAGCTCCACCTACAAGGCCTTCCTTTACGTCGAAGCCAACTGCCCGTCTCCTATCAAACCAATCAATCACTCGATAGACCTCACCCATTACCTCAGGGCCAATCCCATCGCCTGGCAGCAGCAGAAGACTTTTATTACTTGCCATGTATCAGTGATTCCTATGGTCCCAATTTAAGCCAGGGATTTTGCACACTTCGTTTTTGCTCAAACGCTTCAATTATTGCGGCTTTTCCAAGTGTCAACCCAATGTCATCTAGGCCATTGAATAAACAATGCTTGCGAAACGGATCGATCTTGAATTCAAAAATCTCTCCATTAGGATCAGTAACCCGCTGGGCATTGAGATCAATCGTGAAATTTTCGTTTGATCCAGCATCGGCGGCATCCAAAAGTTTGTGCACCTGTTCTTCAGACAAACTGATTGGCAGAAGCCCATTTTTAAAGCAGTTGTTATAAAAAATATCCGCAAAGCTTGGCGCTATGATACAAGTGATTCCAAAGTCAAGGAGCGCCCAAGGGGCATGTTCCCGACTAGAGCCACAGCCAAAATTTCGCCCCGCAATCACGATCTGTGCGTGTCGATAGGGAGGCCGGTTAAGCACAAACTCATCGACCTCTGAGCCATCTGGATTGTAACGAAGATCGTTAAAAAGAAACTCCCCAAGTCCAGTGCGTTTGATTGTTTTAAGAAACTGCTTGGGGATTATGCGGTCAGTATCGATATTAATCATTCGCAGGGGTGCTGCAACACCTGTGAGGGTGGTAAATTTATCCATAGTTATAGTCCCTTACCAAACACCAATAGAGTCAGAGCCAACACCCCACACTATCCAGCGTAGCTGTATTTAAAGTAAGGCTCGAACGTCCGTAATATGACCGGTCACTGCAGCAGCAGCAGCCATCGCCGGACTCATCAGGTGCGTACGCCCACCTCGTCCCTGACGTCCTTCAAAATTACGATTGGAAGTCGATGCACAACGCTCGCCCGGCTCCAATCGATCCGCATTCATTGCCAAACACATGGAGCAACCCGGTTCGCGCCACTCAAACCCCGCCTCGATAAAAATTTTGTCGAGGCCTTCTTCCTCAGCCTCCTCCTTAACGAGACCGGAGCCGGGCACAATCATCGCTCCAACACCTTGAGCTACCCGCCGACCCAAAGCCACAGCAGCAACTTCGCGTAAATCTTCGATCCGACCATTTGTGCAGGAGCCAATAAAAACCCGATCAATGGGAACCTTGACAAGTGGCGTACCGGGAGCAAGATCCATATAAGCCAGCGATCTCTCGATCGATGCTCGACGCTCGACGTCAACCTCACCTGCTGGGTCCGGCACCTCGCTAGTTACTGGGAGAGCATCTTGAGGGCTGGTCCCCCACGTTACGTGCGGGACCAACTCGCTTGCACTTAGACTGACTTCACGATCGTACACTGCACCTTCATCAGACGGGAGTGTTCGCCAATTTGCTAGTGCCTGCTCCCAAGCACCGCCTTTTGGCACCATTTGCCGACCCTCAAGATACTCAAACGTAACCGCATCAGGGGCAATTAAACCAGCACGTGCCCCAGCCTCTATCGACATATTACAGACTGTCATCCGCCCTTCCATGGACAAGGATGTAATCGCCGAACCAGCGTATTCAATGACGTGGCCCGTTGCGCCGGCTGTTCCAATTTGGGCAATAATTGACAGGATTATATCCTTGGCTGTAACCCCTGGCCGACACTCACCATCAACCGTAATCCGCATGTTTTGCGGTCGTTTCTGTATCAGGGTTTGAGTTGCAAGTACGTGTTCAACTTCGCTGGTACCGATACCAAATGCGAGCGCACCGCATGCACCGTGTGTCGAAGTGTGGCTATCGCCGCACACAATCGTCGCGCCAGGCAATGTAAAGCCTAACTCAGGACCAATGATATGCACGATGCCCTGACGCAAGTCGTCGAGCGGCAAATAAGGCACGCCAAACTCAGCGACGTTCCGTTCCAGTGTTTCCACCTGAACTCGCGAAGTCTCTTCAATTATTCCAGCAGCACGATTACTAGTTGGGACGTTATGGTCCGCTACGGCAAGCGTCTCCTCAGGCCGATGCACTTCACGGCCAGAAAGACGCAAACCCTCGAAAGCCTGCGGGCTGGTCACTTCGTGGACCAAGTGCCTATCAATATAAATTAAGCATGTGCCGTCATTTTGATCATGTACGACATGGTCATCCCAGATTTTGTCGAACAACGTTCGTGGAGCATTCATGAGAGTACCTTCAGAAAACTTACTCCTCAGGAGTCTAAATTGGCTGCAACCTTGCCAACTTTCAGTTCTGAGGCTTTCTTAGAATCCTTACGTCGCCGATCGTCCCGCTTCTCTGCAATACGAGCCGATTTCCCCGTACGCCCCCGCAGATAATAGAGCTTAGCTCGGCGGACATCACCCCGACGCACCAACTCGATTTCCTGAATAAGCGGTGAGTACAATTGAAACACTCGTTCTACGCCTTCACCATAGCTGATTTTGCGCAACGTAAACGACGAATTAAGGCCTCGATTTGAGCGTGCAATACACACACCCTCGAACGCCTGTAAACGCTCGCGGGCACCCTCTACCACCCGTACTTGCACGCGCACCGTATCTCCGGGATTAAATACAGTGATGTCTTTTCCGTCCGTGAGTTTTTCAATCTCCTCACGTTCAATCTGCTCAATAATGTTCATGTTACCAATCCCGCTTTGTCGGCCTGCATAATCGTCGTTATCAGGCCTAAGTTCGCGCTCCTAATACCACACCTCAGACCACGCGACTGTTTAATGACCGGTACCTTTGCCACATATCCGGTCGGCGCTCCTGAGTTACCCGCTCCGCCTCACGGCGACGCCAACTTTCGATCCCTTCATGGTTTCCGGACAGGAGGGTTGCTGGCACCTCTTGCCCTTGCCAAAACCGAGGCCTCGTGTAATGCGGATATTCCAATAGTCCTTGTTCGAAACTCTCCTCCACCGTGCCATCGGGATTACCTATGACACCAGACAGTAAACGAATGCAACCGTCCGTCAAAGCTATCGCGGCCGGTTCACCGCTCGACATGACAAAGTCGCCAACGCTCATCTCCTCCAAACCACGCGCCTCTATCACGCGTTGATCAATCCCCTCAAACCGGCCACATAAAACCATAATCCCGGGACCCGCCGCCCAACGCTTCACCTGCGTCTGTGTAACCGGCGCCCCCCGCGGAGTCAGACAAATCCTCGCCAACTTTCCGCCGGCATGTTCACCGGCATCCAGCGCCCATTCTATAGCTGCCGCTGCTACGTCGGGTCGCATTACCATACCCGGGCCGCCACCATAAGGCGCATCATCTACGGCACCGCGTTTATCGCGTGCAAAGTCGCGAATGTCTACTGTTTTCAAGGACCAGAGGCCCTTCTTTAGGGCCGTACCCGCAAGACTGTGGCCCAACGGGCCAGGGAACATACCGGGAAACATTGTCAATATGTGAGCGGTCCACGGCTGGGGATTTGTCATAATTTGGCTTCATCCAACTCAAATGCCTCTGGTGCCACCACTAAACGGCCATTAGGTATATCAACGAGTGGCACTGTCTCTGCACTAAAGGGCAACATTATGCTCTTGCCTTCGCCGTTCTCGACATCAATGATGCCTCCCGCACCGAAATCGTGGACTGCCACCACACGGCCGACTTCGGTCCCTTTTGGCGACTCGACGCGTAATCCAATCAAGTCAGTGTAATAATATTCCTCATGCTCAAGCTTGGGTAGGGTCGACCGCGCTACGTATAAGCGTTTGCCGATCCACGCCTCTGCCTGTGTTCGATCGGATACTCCTTCAATACGAGCTACTACAATACCCTTTTGCAACCGCACTACATGAATTCCTATCGGCACGCCACTTTCGTTTACCAACCCATTAATGGCGCCAATTGCCGAAGGCGTATTGGTAAAGGTCCTGATACGCATCGCACCGTCCAGGCCCTGCGCACCTACCACCACGGCAACGCATAAGTCGTTTAAGCCTGGTTTATAAGACAGCGCATTATCTTCGGTGGCACCGTCCACGTCGGACTTATGTTTCGGTTTCGGTTCTGGTTTTGGTTTTGGCTTCAGATTCCGCGCCCTGATCACCCTCGTCTACCT
>JYMV01004621.1_pt1 | contig 36210 bp, 37 predicted proteins | sample 338911 | NCBI WGS metagenome assembly JYMV01 (sample SAMN03354496, study PRJNA234377) | hydrothermal vent metagenome | biome: Deep sea; feature: Hydrothermal plumes at the Eastern Lau Spreading Center, Western Pacific Ocean; material: Seawater | place: Tonga | collected 2009 | depth 2000 m m | reverse complement strand
CGCCTAAGGATCGGGGGTAGCCGTCTGCGTAACCGACGGGGATCCATGCGATGGTTCTTTCGTGAGGGGCGGAGTCTGTGAGGCCGTAGCTGAGTCCGTCGCCGGGCGCACGCGTGTGTTCTTATTAATTTGTGTTCATTCTAATGTAGCATGTCCAGTTCAGAATCATTCATTAAAAATCACAATCTTAAACGACATTAAACCATCTCCAGAAACAAAGTAAACTCCAGAAGATAATTGTCCCAGATCAAGTCTAGTTCGGATTTGGGTCAAAGTCGTTTCAAACACTATCTGACCAAATTGATTAAAAACCGTTATCTCATATGGTAATTCCACAACACCTGAGAGCTTAAGATTCAATAACCCATCTGAAGGGTTAGGGGATATCACTACGGCCTCTCTCAACCCTACATCAAACACACCTACTACTCCACTACACGAAAAGTCTTCTTGAAAGACATCACATTAAACACATTTATTAAACTGTTTCACAGCGAACGTCCATGTCTGGAATTCCTTATTGACAAAAAGTGGTCCGCTGGGTTTACCTGCCGAAAATGCTCACACAAGAAATTTGTTAAGGGTAAAAAGTGGCATCATAAGCGATGCGCCAGCTGCATGTATGACGAGTCAGCGACAGCTCACACATTATTTCATAGACTCAAATTCCCTATCGAATCTGCCTTCACAATCGCGTACATTTTAAGCACGGTTAAGAAGGGGATGAGCTCTTGTGAGATTGCTAGGCAGTTTAACATTCATCAAGAAACAGCTTGGTTTTTCAAGAGGAAAGTTCAGGAAGCAATGAAAAGATCACCTAGTAGAAAACTTAAGGATAATGTTGAGGCTGATGAAACTTTTATGGGAGGCTTCGAGCCAGGCAAGCCTGGTCGTAGCAAGGGTAAGAAGCGAGCTGTGGAAATCTGTATAGAGGTAGATTACTCCGACCCTGATGCAAAAACAGGAAAGATAATAGAAGCGAAAGCCGAGCTAATCGAGGACTGCACATCAGCATCTTTAGAGGGGGCTTTAGATAAAATGGTAGAGCATGGTTCTGTGTTAACCACGGATGGATGGAGAGGGTATGTCTCAGCAGCACATAACCACTGGCATGATGTAGCTGAAAGTAATAATGGCGAGAATTTCAAACTACTTCATTGGCATATTTTTAACTTAAAGAACTGGCTTCGTGGAATACACCACCATGTGTCAGGATCACACCTGCAATCTTACCTTCATGAATTTAATTATCGATTTAACAGAAGAAATCATGGAAACAAGATCGTGTTCGGACTGCTATCTGTGATGTGTTCAATGTCAGAAATGCAGTACTCAAGCCTTATAGCACTTTAACCCGTTAATCCGATCTGTTTTTTATTTTAAAAATACAAGAACACTTCCTAACACAAACCCAATTATATATTTTAATAGTGGGTATTTAGTGTTTATCCCTAATAAATATTTTCTAAATATCAAGAGTAAACTAGTGGTGAGGGCGAAAACTAAATTACCCATTTGCTAGGGCAGATAAACCACAACCGAATGCAGAACCCACAACTAGTCCTACTACACATTCAGGACATAAAGCACTAGCTACTAGCAAGGACCATGTTGGGGGAGCATCCCAAATATTATCCATACAAGTACACCAGTCACATTCCCCATCGAGAAATCCAATAACTATCAAATCCCCCAAAAGCGTAATACTCCCATCATCATTAACAACACAATCGAATTGAACTTTATGGTTCGTTTTGGTTCCTTCAGCGATATATCGAACATGGTCACGATCATAACCATTATAACCTGCTCCATAAAAAGTAGCTTTATAATAGGCAGATATTACATCACCATCTTGGGTTTTTCCTAAATCTATCTCTCCACGACTACCCAACACCTTTTCCATGGGAGTATCGTTTATATAAAACTCCTTAGTACATGATGATAACATTATTGTCGTTGTTAAGGCAATCGTTGCTGCTATTAAGCAGATTGGATTATTAAAACTTTTTCTTTTCATGACAATTGTTTAATCGGATTAACGGGTTGCGTATCAATACGTGTGATAGATTACGGACAAGATAGGTTGATTTGTAGTAATAAAGCACTACAACATGTAAGTCGTCAGCATAAGTTGGACAAAAGTTAAATTTATTAATGGACACTTTATACTTTTAGAGTGTCACAAAACTTTTGTTATGAAAAGAGGACCAGGAAGGCCTAAGAAATCAGAGGCCACAATTAAAGACATCAAACGTAAATCTAGAAGGCAGTTCAGCTCCGAAGAAAAGATTACATGCATAGGCATGAAACCTGACGGAGAAGTTGTATTATCCGGTACACCTAATACTGCAAACGCGGGGTTTACAGCGAGTACGGACCAAGGTCAGATTTGGGGCTCTCAAGACTTTACTAGTCTTCCCTCAGGGTTTAATTTTAAGATTAATGAAATTGAATTTATTGATGAGCAATTAGGATGGGCGGTAGGCAGTCAGGGGCAAATATTTAAAACCGAGAATGGAGGGGGGGAGATCTCAGAACCGTCTTTTCAAATGGGCGTAAGTATTGCTCCGCTAACATCAACTATAATCAGACTTACAATCTCCCCTAACCCAGTAAAAAACAATTTGATGTTAAGTTGTGAGGTCTCTATTGCGAACATTATCATTTACGATATAAATGGTCGAGTAGTTAGAAATTCCTACGACTTAAACTCTGAGAATGTAAATATGGATATCTCTTCTTTAGAAAAGGGCGCCTATATCTTAGACATCACCCTCATTAATGGTGATAAGACCTCGAAAAAAATCATCAAAAACTAAGCGGTCTAAATCCTCACGACTCGTTCATGAATTCTTGCGAGAAGTTCGTAGGGGAGAGTTCCCGCAGCGTGAGCTACTTCCTGAAGGGTTATCGTGGTTCCGAACAGTTCTACGCTATCCCCGGCCCTGACGTTATGTCCTGTAACGTCAATGGCGGTGAGGTCCATGCATATACGGCCGACTGTGTTTGGTCTAAAAGAAGAGGGGGAGGAGTCGGAGGCACAAGCGGAGGAAGTGACGAGGACTTCGCCTACGCCGCCGCCTAAGGATCGGGGGTAGCCGTCAGCGTATCCGACGGGGATCCATGCGATGGTTCTTTCGTGAGGGGCGGAGTCTGTGAGGCCGTAGCTGAGTCCTTCGCCGGGGGGGATCGTTCTAACGAGGGAGATGACGGTGCCAAAGGTGACGGCGGGGATGAGGCCCCAGTCGGAATTAGAAAGTTCCGTGCCGAAAAGGGCGATGCCCACTCGTACGAGGTCGTAATTTTTATCGGGGAATCGGGAGACGCCTGAAGAATTTAGGGCGTGGGTTTTAAAGCCCGAGAGATGTAGGTGGCCCTTGAGCGAGTCGCGGAGGGTCGAACATAGGAGGTCGAAATTGTTGAACTGCTGAATCGTGTAAGGATCTTGGTCCGAAGACTCTGCCCCAGCGAGGTGGGTATAGACGGTAGCGATATTGAGGTTTTCGAGCGGAATAAGTAGGCGAGCGATTTCGCTAATATCTCGGGGGTCGAAGCCGAGTCGGTGCATTCCGGAATCGAAATTGAGATGGATTTGGTCTAAAGCTTCAGGATTATTACTCTTCCAAATTAAATACTTTTTTAAATGCTCAAGAGAAATTATGGTCGGCTCAAGCGAGTACTTGTTCAGATCGTCGAAAGTTATGGGAGCGGGGTTCATAACGATAATACGAGTCTTTACGCCCGACTTTCTCAATCTCACCCCTTCATCTACATAGGCAACAGCGAAAAACTTTACGCCCTCACGCTCTAATAACTTGCTTAGAGCAGGAGCGTTAGTGCCGTACCCAAACCCTTTCACGACGGCAATTACTCCCTCGGCACGAACTCTATCTCGAATGATTTTTAAGTTGTGAGCGACCTTTTCTAGGTCGAGGGTGAGGGAGGTGACGTGAAAGGTATCACCCATTAGATTTCGATTCACGTTCTTGATCTCGATACGCGACATAGGCGTGGCGAGCGAGAGGGACGTAACGGTCTTTTTCTCCTAGCTCGACGGTGTTCGTTCCGCCGGCAATGCGATGTGAGAAATGGGCGGCTCTTCCGGTTTCGACACAAACGGCGTGGAGCTTAGTTACTTCTTCTGCGAGAGCTAGAAGTCGAGGCATAGAACCGAAAGGTTCGCCAGTGAAGTCTAGGTCAAGCCCCGCCACGATGACGCGGAGCCCGCGATTTGCAAGCTCGTTACAGACATCAGGAAGGTCGTTGTCGAAAAATTGCGCCTCGTCAATAGCAACGACGAGAGCACTTCGCCCATCGACCTCTAGAGACTTCAAGATATCCTTACTTGTAGAAACGACCTTAGAAGGCATCGCGTTTTTATCGTGTGAAACGACTTCGTTAATAGCGTACCTGGTATCGGTAGCGGGCTTTATTAGAACGGTCGGCTGGTGAGCGATGATAGCTCTTCGAACTCTTCGTAGAAGTTCTTCAGTCTTGCCAGAAAACATGGGGCCACAAACGACCTCTAAGCGGCCCTCTCCTAGAGGTAAAGTTGTGACGGTGGGAATTGAATCAAAATTATGCATATCGTGAGGGCAAGGTACGATTAGTTGCGATTAGCATGTAACTTGGCAGTATGAAAATTACCCTTTATTTACTTGCCCTAATTCTCTCGTTTACGTCTTGCGTCAAAACTCCTGGCGAGGGTGGTAAAGCGTCGATTGTGGGTAAGATAGAGCTTATTCGTAGAATCCAAATCAATAACCCCGCCTCTACCGTAGACACCATCGCCGCCATAGATGTTTCAGTGTACATTATATATGGAGATCATATAAGCCCAGACGATAAGGTAGACACTAACCCTGACGGGGAATTTTCATTCGAGTGGTTGCGTACAGGTGACTATACCGTATATGTGTATTCTGAGGACACTACTTCTACGGCGGCCCCCTTGCCTAAAGTAGCATTCGCTTTTGAGGTAGATATCTTGGATAAATCTGACGTTATTGACTTGGAACCGATTTACATATATGATAAATACTAAGACTTGGTGCCAAACCTTTTTCTTCTCATTTTCCCTCATTGTATTTTCATTTGAAAGCTTAGGTCAATGGAGTGATTATGGGGTTTGGTCTAGTATATCATGTTCACAGGACTTATCGGACGACTTCAGCTTTAGCGCGAACGCCTCAATGAGAGCGGGGTATGACTTTACACGGATCGAATCGGTGTTTTCGAACGTCTCGATTTCGAAGAAACTATCGCCGATTGCGAAAGGCCTCAAGCTCGACGCCTCCCTTCGATTAGGGATGTCAAAAACGAGCACCTATCTATGGCAACCCATTCGCAGACTTTCCGCTTCGTTAAAGTGGAAAACCGACATCTCCGAAAACCTAACGTTCTCTTCTCGAGTTCGATACCAAACCGCTGCGAAAGGCATCCTCGCTAATCCCGACTCACGAGAATTACGATCCGCCGCCCGCCTTAAGTCTGGACTTACTTACTACGTTTCGAAAAAACTTCGAGTCGGACTCTACACCGAGATCTTCACTCGCCCACAAGATCTAGGTTGGATCTACACGGATCATCGAATAAAACTCGTCATAAACGTAAAGACCTCAAAACGTCGATGGGCTTCGTTCGGTTACCAGATCGAGCAACAAAAAAATACGCCCGACCCATGGACGGAACACAGGGTAATTTGCGGGTTTGACCTAGAAATGAAGAGAAGGAAAGCAGAAAAGTAATTTTGTTCACCTAAAAGTCTTGGTTATCCACATTGTTAGCTATCTTTGCACCCCTAAATTTTGGGGAATTTTGAACGCGCAATACATTAGCTTTGGATACTTTAAGTTACAAAACTCTCTCCGCTAACAAGGAGAACGCCGATAAAAAATGGCTATTAGTCGATGCTGAAGGGCAGACACTAGGTCGCATTGCCTCAGAAGTAGCGAAACTACTTCGCGGCAAGCACAAGCCAAACTTTACACCTCACGCTGACTGTGGAGACTACGTTGTAGTTATCAATGCAGAGAAGATTACTCTTTCGGGTAAGAAGTGGGATCAGAAAGTTTACATGCGTTACACGGGTTACCCTGGTGGACAACGTACTCGTACGGCTTCTGAAGTAATGGCTCGCAAACCATTCCAGATGATGGAAGAAGCCGTAAGAGGCATGCTTCCTAAGAACACTTTAGGTCGCGCACTCTTCCGCAACATGCACGTTTATGTTGGGGCGAACCACAAGCACGAGGCTCAACAGCCTAAGACTATCACTTTCAACGATTAAGCTGAAGCATGGACGTAATTAATACATCAGGTCGTCGTAAAGACGCAGTAGCTCGCCTCTACCTTTCAGAAGGAAAAGGTGAATTCACAATCAATAAGCGTGACTACAAAGAGTACTTCCCAACAGGAACACTTCAATACAAGATTAACCAACCATTCGAATTGACGGAAACTACAGGTCAGTACGACGTGAAGATTAATGTTAAGGGTGGCGGAATCACTGGTCAAGCGGAAGCAGTTCGTTTGGCGATTTCAAAGGCTCTTATCGAGATTGATCCAGAGTACAAACCTTGTTTAAAAGCAGAAGGCTTGACAACTCGTGATCCTCGTATGGTTGAGCGTAAGAAGTTTGGTCAAAAGAAGGCTCGTAAGAAATCACAGTTCTCTAAGCGTTAATGGCGATCGCCTTAACCGTATTTATATTTTAATAATTTGTTTAGCATCCAAATTCTTTAGACTCGCTCCTAAACTAATGAGTGGCTACTTTAGAATTGTTTAAACCAGGAAAGTAAACCATATGGCTCGTACAACATTTGAGCAATTGCTCGATGCCGGATCACATTTCGGCCACCTAAAGCGTAAGTGGAACCCACACATGGCGCCTTACATCTTCACGGATAAGAAAGGAATTCACATTATTGACTTGCACAAGACTATCGTTAAAATCGACGAGTCTGCTGCTGCAATGAAGCAAATCGCAAAGAGCGGAAAGAAGATTCTTTTCGTTTCGACTAAGAAGCAAGGAAAAGACATCGTTTCTGCTCACGCAAAAGCGATCGGAATGCCATACGTGACAGAACGTTGGTCAGGAGGTATGCTTACTAACTTCGGGACTATCCGTAAGGCGATTCGTAAGATGACCCAGATCGATAAGATGGGAGTTGATGGAACCCTTGCTATTCTTTCTAAGCGTGAGCGTCTACAGGTTAGCCGTCAACGTGAAAAGCTAGACAAAGTACTGGGTTCTATTGTTGATATGACTCGTCTTCCGGCTGCGATTTTCATCGTCGACGTAAGAAAAGAGCACATCGCACTTGCAGAGGCAAAGAAACTAAAGATTCCAGTATTTGCTATTGTCGATACTAATAGTGATCCACGTGGAGTTGATTTCATCATCCCTGCAAATGACGACGCTTCTAAATCTATCGATTTAATCACGCGCACTCTTGCTGAAGCAGTTGCTGAAGGCCTTAACGAGCGTAAAGCAGATAAAGTAGAAGCTGACGCGAAAGTCCAGGTTCGCGAGGAAGCAAAAGCGGCTGCGAAAGCAGAGGCTGAAGCTAAGGCTGCGGAAGAAGCAGCGGCACCTGCTGTTGAAGCTACTCCAGCAAAAGAAGGAGAAGTGAAGCCTAAGAGAGCTCGTAAGAAAGCCACGAAGGTTGAGACTACAGCGGCTAAGGTTGAAACTCCAGCTACGGAAGCTAAAACTGAAGAGAAAGCTGAAGAGAAGAAGGATTAATTACGTATTACCACCACTTTTACAGATAATATCATGAGCATTACTGCTGCTGAAGTAAAAGCGCTAAGAACACAAACTGGCGCAGGCATGATGGATTGCAAAAATGCACTCCAAGAAGCCGAAGGAAATATGGACAAAGCTGTCGAGATTCTTCGTTTGAAGGGTCAGAAAGTTGCTGCTAAGCGTAGCGACCGTGAGGCAAGCGAAGGAGTTATCCTGTCTGGCGTTAACGCTGACGGAACGACTGGAGTTGTGATGTCATTAAACTGTGAAACGGATTTCGTTGCTCAGAATGCAGACTTCATAGGTGTAGCCCAAACTCTTTTAGACCTTGCTATCGCTGATGGTTGTGAAACTAAAGAGGACCTACTTGCTAAGACTTACCCTGGCTCTGACCTAACGGTTGCCGATAAGATTATCGAGGAGACTGGAAAGATTGGCGAAAGACTTGAGATCGGAGCCTTCAAAATCTCTAAAGGAGAGACTGTAGCGGCATACATCCACCCAGGTAACAGACTTGCTACGGTAGTCGGATTTGCTGGTGCGATCGAAGCATCGGTAGGACGCGATGTAGCTATGCAAGCTGCAGCAATGGCACCAGTTGCTGTTGATGAGTCACAAATCCCAGAGGATTTAATCGCAAAGGAAAAAGAAATCGGAAAGGAATTAGCTATTCAAGAGGGGAAGCCTGCTGACTTAGCAGAGAAGATTTCTATGGGACGTCTTAACAAATGGTACAAGGAGGTTACTCTAGTTAACCAGCCATTTATTAAGGATGGTAAGCAAACTGTTGCGCAGTACGTTGCATCGACTTGTCCAGGAGCAAAGGTTGAAAGCTTCAGCCGTGTAGCTTTAGGATAACTCCCTGACCCACATAACTAAACTTGAAGAAGGACGCTATTGCGTCCTTCTTTTGTTTGTCGGATATTGTGGACGCAATGAAGTATAAAAGAATTCTACTAAAATTAAGCGGTGAATCTCTCATGGGAGATAAGCAGTTTGGTATTGACAACGCTCGCCTAGCGGAGTATGCCTCAGAAATTAAAGCGCTTTTAGAAACGGGTGTTGAGATAGCAATAGTTATCGGGGGGGGTAACATTTTCCGTGGCGTTCAAGCCGAAGAAGGTGGAATGGAACGCACCCAAGGAGACTACATGGGCATGCTTGCTACGGTCATTAATGCGATGGCCTTGCAGAGCTCATTAGAACAAATAGGTGTCGATACACGCCTCCAATCAGCGATTGAGCTTAAGCAAATCGCGGAGTCGTTTATACGCCGTCGCGCACTACGTCATTTAGAAAAAGGTAGAGTTGTGATTTTCGGAGGAGGAACAGGAAGCCCATTCTTTACGACAGATTCTGCAGCGGCTTTGAGGGCAGTTGAAATTGAAGCTGATGTTATCTTAAAAGGAACGAGAGTGGATGGGATTTATACAGAAGATCCTGAAAAGAACCCGGATGCAACTAAATACGATGAGATTAGTTTTAAAGAAGTATTTGAACGTGGAATAAAGGTGATGGACATGACGGCATTTACTTTGTGTAATGAAAACGGAGTTCCCATCATCGTCTTTAACATGAACGAACCTGGAAACCTATTGCGAGTCGCTCGCGGAGAACAGGTGGGTACAGTGGTTACCTCTTAATAAAATAGATATGCAAGAAGCAGTAGACATGGCCCTTGAAGAGGCGAAAGACCAAATGGAGAAGGCGATGGATCGCTTAAAAGGAGAACTTAAAAAGGTCAGAGCGGGAAAAGCACACCCTTCTATGCTTGAAAGCGTTAAAATCGATTACTACGGGACAATGACGCCCATCAGCCAGGTGGCTAATGTAAACAGCACTGATGCCCGTACTCTTGTGGTTCAGCCCTGGGAGAAGCCTATGCTAGACCCTATTGCGACGGGAATAATAAATGCGAATTTGGGCTTAAACCCTATGAATAATGGGGAGGTGCTGATAATAAACGTACCGCCTCTTACAGAGGAAAGGCGTATTGAACTTTCTAAGCGAGCTAGGTCGGAGGGAGAAGCGGCTCGTGTTTCGATTCGCAATGCGAGGAAGGACGCAAACGATATATTGAAGTCGGCAAAAGACGAGGGGTTAAGCGAGGATATGCTTAAAACGGGCGAGGCCAAGGTGCAGGATTTAACGAATTCGTTTACTCAAAAGGTAGAGGATACGTTAGCTGCGAAGGAGGCAGATATTATGACGATCTAAATCAGAATTCCTGAGCAAGGGCACGGGCTTCAGAGTCTGAAGCGAGAAGATCTTTAAGGTCGGGTGTGGATTGGAAGGAGACTTGGGAGAGAGCGTGTTCGACTACGTCGGGAAGCTGTGCGAAAGCGATTTCATCATTTAAGAAACGAGCTACTGCAATTTCGTTAGCGGCATTGAGAATGGCCGGTGCATTTCCTTCTTTTGCAAGAGCGTCAAAGGCAAGCCCGAGATTCCTAAACGCCTTAAAATTGGGGGCCTCGAAGGTTAATGAGGGGTAGTCTAAGAAATTGAATCGAGGAAAAGTATTTGCTAGGCGTCGAGGGTAAGTAAGAGCGTATTGGATGGGGAGCTTCATGTCGGGAAGTCCCATTTGGGCTTTCATAGAACCGTCTTCGAACTGAGCAATGCTGTGGATAATCGATTGTGGGTGAACGATGATGTCTATAGCATCGGGCTTGAGATCGAAAAGCCATTTCGCTTCGATTACCTCGAGCCCCTTATTCATCATAGAGGCAGAATCGATTGTGATTTTTGCACCCATATCCCAATTCGGATGTTTGAGAGCTTGAGCTTTCGTCACGGTGGCGAGCATATCCGAAGTATATCCTCGAAAAGGTCCGCCAGAGGCTGTCAGGATGATCTTTTCTAGGTCGTTGTGGAATTCACCAGCAAGACATTGGTAGATGGCGCTGTGCTCCGAATCGACGGGGTGAATGTCCACTCCGGCTTTAAGAGCTTCGGCAGTGACGAGTTCGCCAGCGACGACCATGGTTTCCTTGTTTGCTAGAGCTATGTGCTTTCCCGCTCGAATGGCGCTCAGAGTAGGGCGAAGTCCTGCAGCGCCTACTAAAGCTGTGAGAACCATATCTATCCCCTCCATTTCTACTACCTGTACGAGGGCTTCATGTCCGGCGTAAACTTTTATACCCTTGTCAAATAGAGCGTCGAACACTTTGTCGCGAAGTGTGGGTTCGGCAATAACTACGGCGTTAGGCTTGAACTCTAGCGCCTGCTTGATTAAGAGATTTGCGTTACGTCCTGCCGAAAGAACTTCGACGTGTAGGAAATCAGACTGTTCGCGGATAACATCTAAAGCTTGCGTGCCTATAGATCCGGTCGATCCGAGAATAGCAATTCCTCTTGTGGGGGTTTCGGAACTCATGAGAATTTTATAGGAATCCGCACTCAAGTTTCGCCTCCTCGCTCATCATATCCTGAGTCCAAGGGGGATCGAATACGATATCTACCTTCGCTCCAGTAACACCATCCATCGCAGCAACCTTTTCCTCTACATCACGAGGCATACTTTCTGCTACAGGACAGTTCGGAGAGGTGAGAGTCATATCGATATTTACCATACCGGCATCTGAAACTTTCACCTCGTAAATTAGTCCGAGTTCGTATATATCGACTGGAATTTCTGGATCGAAAATCGTTTTTAGAGTTTCGATAACTTTATCGGAAGTAGGGATAGCCATCTTTTTGAATATTTAGAATTGCTCTGGACGCATTTGAGGGAAAAGGAGAACTTCTTGAATAGAGGTTTGGTTTGTAAGCATCATAACCAACCTGTCAATCCCGATGCCTACACCACTTGTAGGCGGCATTCCATACTCAAGTGCGCGGAGAAAATCCTGATCGATGAACATCGCCTCATCGTCTCCACGTTCCGCAAGCTCAAGTTGAGACTCGAATCTTTCTCGCTGGTCGATAGGGTCGTTAAGCTCGGAGTAAGCGTTAGCAATCTCAGTACCATTAATAAAGAGCTCGAAACGCTCAGTATATCCGGGCTTATCTCGATGTGTCTTCGTAAGAGGTGACATGTCGACGGGATAGTCGGTAATGAAAGTCGGTTGAACGTAAAGGTGTTCACACTTCTCACCGAAAAGCTCATCAATCAGCTTACCTCTTCCCATAGATGGGTCTGTATCTATGCCCAAACCCTTACAAGCCTCCCTTAACCCGTTCTCGTCAAGCGTATCGATATCAACTTTCGTGTGCTCGAGTATGGCGTCACGCATAGTCACCCTTGCGTATGGAGGCGTGAAATCGATATCCGTACCGGCGAGGTTAACTAAGGTTTTTCCGTGAACAGATTTCGCAACGTCACCTAAAAGGTTCTCCATCGCCTCCATCATCCAGTTATAATCCTTGTAGGCAACGTAGAGTTCAAGGACGGTAAACTCAGGGTTGTGAGTTCTATCCATCCCCTCGTTTCTGAAGTTTCTAGAGAATTCGTAAACCCCCTCGAATCCACCGACAATTAAACGTTTGAGATAAAGCTCGTTAGCTATGCGCAAATAAAGAGGCATATCTAAAGCGTTATGGTGAGTTTCGAAAGGTCTAGCGGCCGCGCCTCCAGGGATTGCCTGAAGTACAGGAGTATCTACCTCTAACCACCCCTTATTATCAAAAGTCTCACGAATGGTTCGTATAATCTTACTTCTAGCGATAAAAGTGTCCTTTACCTTGTCGTTAACACATAGATCGACATACCTCATTCTGTAACGAAGTTCCGGATCAGAAAACGCATCGTGAACATTCCCGTCCTCATCAGTTTTTACAGCTGGAAGTGGGCGAATAGCTTTAGAAAGCAGAGTTAATTCGAGGACTTTAATAGAAGGTTCTCCTACTTTGGTCAAAAAAGTCACACCCCTAACACCGATAAAATCGCCTCTATCTAGAAGCTTCTTGAAGACCGTGTTATAAAGAGTTTTATCTTCTCCAGAACAGATTTCGTCTCTATTGACGTAAAGCTGGAAACTGCCCTCCGCATCCTTAAGCTCAGCGAAAGAAGCCTTACCCATAATCCGTCGACTCATCATACGGCCAGCCATAGTTACCTCTACCCCCTCTTTAAAGTCCTCCCTAAGAGAGGCACTTCTGTGAGAGACAGTAAATTCATCAGCCGGGTATGGGTTTATTCCCAAATCCTTCAATTGCTGTAAAGATGCTAGTCTAATTTGCTCTTGTTCGCTCCTTATCATGTCGCAAAGATACAATTCATATCGCGGCAATTTTCGGACACTTAGATTGATATTGTCATTAGATTTGTGGATTCCTGGCTGCATAATTCGCGCAGGCCTTACCTTCGTGTTTGATTAACACAAAGAGATAGATAGAGATGGCAGATATGAGAGACCTGATTGAGAGATTCCCAGAGCAACTTGAGGAGTCGGCGAGAGCACTCAGGGAGATGGATTTGAGTGATTTTCAGTCGTCTACGGAGGGTTTTAATCCTACGGGAATATTGCTTTTAGGAATGGGCGGTTCAGGTATAGGAGGAGCGATCGCTTCGGGGATTCTGGCGAATTCAAGTGCGATTCCGGTGATTTCGTCTTCGGATTATTCAATTCCAGGATGGGTTACAGATAGGACTTTAGTTATTGCTTGTAGCTATTCAGGAAATACGGAAGAAACGTTAGAGGCCGTTATGTTAGCGAATGATAGGAATTCTAAAATTGCAGTAGTTACTTCAGGTGGAATTTTGGGTGATTTGGCATCTAAGCATGGTTGGCCTTCGGTCTCTTTGCCGGGCGGACTCCCTCCAAGATCCCAGTTCGGCAGAAGCTTCATGGGACTTGCTTGGGTATTGAATAAGTACGGAGCATTTTCGGATAAGATGTATGCTGAGCTTGAGGCGACTTCAGAGTCGACAAAGTCTAATTCGGATACTATTGAAGGCCAAGCCGCAGCTTTAGCAGACCTAGTAGAAGGGAAAAACATTATGCTGTATACCGATACGGCGGCGGCGGCGATAGCAACAAGGTGGCGTCAGCAACTCAATGAAAACAGCAAACTTCTGGTGAATACACAGGAGTTTCCGGAGATGAATCACAACGAGCTTGTGGGTTGGAATTCGGGAAATGACAGCTACGTGGCGGTGATCATTCGCACTCCGGAGGACCACGAAAGGTCGCATTTCCGCATGGAGCTAAGTGCGGAAATTTTTAGGGAATTCGGCGCTGACGTGGTGATTATTGATGCGGATGGTTCAGACCAAATGCAACGTCTCATGTACCTTATCCAGCTCGGTGATTACCTCTCTTTGTTACTTGCAGAGAGAGCGGAAATCGATCCGGTGGACATCACTAACATCATCCGCCTGAAAAACGAACTTTCCTCGCTAAAGTAACGGCCTGATGAAGAAGCTTCAGTTCGAGGACCTCGGTACCATGAGGTATAAAGCGTGTTGGGACTACCAAGAAACTGTTTTTAAGTCGGTTATCGCCAGAAAAATCGACAGAAGAAATGCTGAAACAGAAGAATCAAGGGCAGCCCTTCCTCTTCCCACGAGTCGCTTACTCTTCGTCGAACACCCCCATGTTATTACGCTCGGAAAGAGCGGAAATGCGGAAAATGTCCTCGTAAATCCAGCTCGCCTTGCCGAAATGGGTGTCGATTACTTCCCCATAAATCGTGGGGGCGACATTACCTATCACGGTCCTGGCCAACTCGTGGCTTATCCCATTCTGGACTTAGATCAATACTTCACCGATATCCATAAATACCTACGCTTCCTCGAAGAGGGTGTAATTAGAACCTGCGCGGACTTCGGTGTCGAAGCGGGACGAATCGAAGGATTGACGGGCGTATGGGTCGATATCGAGTCGGGTTCGGAAGCCCGTAAAATTTGCGCTTTCGGAGTAAAATGTAGCCGCTGGGTTACCATGCACGGCCTCGCCTTCAACATCGACTCCGACCTTAACTTTTTCGACCTTATCGTCCCTTGCGGAATTAAAGATCGAGGCGTTACTACGCTCTCAAAGGAAGTCGGGCGAAAAATCACACTCGAAGAAGTAAAGCCACTTTTAAAAAGTCACTTACAGGAGTTATTTGGCTGGGAGGAGCTGAAGTAAGAGGGAAGGACTTGGAAGACGATTTAGCCTTTATCATAAATGCAAAACGAGGCACATTTTCACAACAAAAGTTTTATAACACTCTGAATTACAAAGTGTCAATTAATATTAGTAACTTTTGTCAAACTTTCGCTGACGACTTGTGGTATGTAGAAACCGCTTAATGGGAGTTGTTTATACGGCTATGAACTCTGGGCTGACGTTTATGAAGTGTTAACTCTCGCGATGACTAGTGGCGGTTTCTTTAGAAGAAAAACAAATCATGCGTCACAGTTTAAACGTCCTTGTTGTTGATGATGAAGCGCCTGCAAGGGAGGTGTTGTGTCGTCAAATTGAAAGAAGCTGCCCCTCCTTAAATGTAGTCCAAACAGCGTCTAGCGCTCGCGAAGCACGAGCCTACATTGAAATGCTTGCGCCCGATGTGGTTTTTGTGGACATTCAAATGCCACAGGAATCGGGACTTGAACTTATTGAGGGTTATAAAGACCGAGACTTCTACGTTGTCTTTGCTACTACATATCATGAATACGCAGTCGAGGCTCTGAGACAAAGGGCTTTCGATTATTTACTTAAACCGATTGACAGAGACGAACTAAAGGCTTGCGCGCGAAGGATTCTTATGCATTTCTACCATAAGCGTAAGCCAGGAATGGGAGCTTTACCACCTGCGCCAAGAAGATTTGAAATCGTTACATCTGGGAAAAGACATTTTGTAAGGCATGATGACATTCTTCATATCGAGGCATGCGGAAGCTACGCCACCCTCTACCTAAGTTCAGGCAGGAGGCTTACAATATCAAAAAATTTGAAAAAAGTGGAGGATATCCTCGACGATCCGACATTTTTCCGTGTTCATAATTCCCAAATCGTAAGACTCAATTGCATTCATTCCTGCAACTATCGCACACACACAATTACTCTCGATAACGGGAAAGAAATTCCGATGGCGGTACGTAAGAGGGAGGAACTTAGAAAGAGGATGTCAATTCTAATAGCGAGTTAATGTGGTGAGCGCCCTCGTTATCGGTACTTTTGTACATGCTCAAAGACATAAGGACATTAAATAAAGAGGAACTGAAAGAGGCGGTAGTGGCTTTGGGAGAGAAGCCGTTTAGAGCGAAACAACTTGAGGAATGGATTTGGACCAAATCAGCAGGCTCATTCGAGGAGATGACAAACCTTGGAAAGGAGTTCCGCGATAAGTTGTCTGAGCAGTTTTCTTTAAAGAGAATAGAGCTTAGTGAGAAGCAAATAAGTCGGGACGGAACCGTCAAATGCGCATTCAAGGTTGATACCATTAAACCTGGGGACCTTAATATTATTGAAGGAGTACTTATCCCGACAAAGTCTAGAACGACCGCTTGTATTTCGTCTCAAGTAGGATGTAGTCTTGCATGTGATTTTTGTGCTACAGGAAGATTAAAGCTCATGAAAAACTTGACCGCTGCAGAGATGTACGATCAAGTTGAAATGATTGCTTCCATCTCCAGCGACCGCGAAAAAACGAACCTATCGAATATCGTTTATATGGGAATGGGCGAGCCTCTCCTCAACTATAAAAACGTACTTGAAAGCATCGAACGAATTTGTGGCACTCCAGGGCTTGCAATGTCGCCTAGGAGAATTACCGTGAGTACAGCGGGTATTGCGAAGGCGATTAAAAGACTAGGAGATGACGAGGTTCGCTTCAATCTCGCCCTCAGTTTACACGCTGCGAATGACGTTAAGCGGTCGGAAATCATGGCGATCAACGACTCAAATAATCTCGAGGCACTTGCTGAAGCTCTACGCTATTTTCACGAGAAAACGGGCTCTAGAGTAACCTATGAATATATCATATTTCGAGATTTTAACGACTCTATCGAAGATGCACAGGAGCTTGCGATTTTCTGCAAAAACGTTCCATGTAAAATCAACATAATCGAGTACAACCCTATCGATGACGGCAGATTTCAACAAGCGGAGACCGAGAAAGTTAATGCGTTCCGGGACTTTCTAGAAGACAGAAATTTAATTGTGAACGTTAGACGTTCGCGCGGAAAAGACATTGACGCTGCGTGTGGACAGCTCGCAAATAAAAACGAGCAAGGACGAGACTCCTTAAAAAAGTTCTAGTAAAACCCTAGTCTAGCTTAAGAATAGCGAGGAAAGCCGACTGAGGAACTTCGACCGTTCCGATTTGGCGCATGCGCTTCTTTCCTTTTTTCTGCTTCTCGAGGAGCTTTCTCTTACGAGTAATATCACCTCCGTAACATTTTGCGGTAACGTCTTTACGAACGGCGCTTATCGTTTCACGAGCTATGATTTTAGCTCCGATCGCAGCTTGTAGGGCGACCATGAATTGTTGGCGTGGGATAAGTTCCTTCAACTTGATGCAAATACGTTTTCCGAAATCGTGAGCGTGATCTCTATGAATTAGGGCAGATAGAGCATCGACTTGGTCTCCATTTAGAAGGATGTCGAGCTTAACGAGGTCAGACTCTTTATATCCGTCAGGGAAGTAATCGAATGAAGCGTAACCACGTGAGATGCTCTTGAGTTTGTCATAGAAATCAAAAACGATTTCACCCAGAGGCATGCTGAAAGTAAGCTCAACACGATCGGCTGTGAGATAAACTTGACTTACTAGTTCGCCACGTTTTTGGATACAAAGGCTCATCACCGGACCGATGTAATCGGACTTCGTAATGATTTGAGCTTTAATATATGGCTCTTCGACCATTACGAGCCCCTTGTTTTCTGGTAAATCCGATGGATTGTTAATTACCTGCTCAACTCCATTAGGGAGGTGTGCGATGTAACTCACGTTAGGGACAGTAGTAATTACCGTCATGTTGAACTCTCGCTCGAGCCTTTCCTGAACGATTTCCATGTGGAGCATTCCTAGAAAGCCACAACGAAACCCGAAACCGAGGGCCGCAGATGATTCTGGCTCGAAAACGAGTGAAGCGTCATTTAGTTGGAGCTTTTCCATAGAAAATCGTAACTCCTCATAATCTTCTGTATCGACAGGATAAAGGCCGGCGAAAACCATCGGCTTTACATCCTCAAAACCGGTTACGGCATCTGTACATGGGTTTTCGACAGTCGTTAAGGTATCACCAACTTTTACTTCTTTCGCGTCCTTAATTCCTGAGATAATGTATCCGACATCCCCTGCGCCTAAAGTTTGTTTAGGTATCAAATCAAGCCCTAAAACTCCTATTTCGTCTGCGATATATTCTTTATCCGTAGAGAGCAGTTTCACTCTGTCTCGACGATTAATAGTTCCGTTAATTACTCTGAAATATGCGATAATTCCTCGAAAATTGTTAAAAACAGAGTCGAAGATCATAGCTTGGAAAGGTGCCGCAAGATCTCCTTTAGGAGGAGGGACTTTATCGATTACCGCCTTTAATATCGCCTGTACTCCTAGACCAGACTTTCCCGATGCGGGGATGATGTCGGATTCGTCGCAACCGATGAGGTCAATGATCTGATCGCCCACTACTTCCGGGTCCGCAGAATCGAGATCCATTTTATTGAGCACGGGTATTATTTCGAGGTCGTGTTCTAGGGCGAGGTAGAGGTTAGAAATGGTTTGGGCTTCAATACCCTGAGTCGCATCCACAATCAATAAAGCACCTTCACAAGCGGCGATGGAACGGCTCACTTCGTACGAAAAATCAACGTGTCCAGGGGTGTCGATTAAATTTATAATATACTCCTCACCGTCGGTGTGAGTGTGTTTCATCTGAATCGCATGACTTTTAATGGTAATCCCGCGTTCACGCTCAAGATCCATATCGTCAAGAGTTTGCTCCTGAAGCTGGCGCTCTGTTATAGTGCCAGTTTCCTGAAGAAGTCTATCCGCTAGAGTACTTTTCCCATGGTCAATATGGGCGATAATACAGAAGTTTCTAATGCGTTTCATGAAAGAAATTATCAACGTCGAAAAACCCCGACGAAGCGCAAAAATAAGCCGTTATTCGGCGCAATCAACTTATTTGTTTTATACCGTACGCTCAAGTCGTATATTTACCCTCACTAAACGCGTGATTTACTATGACTCGATTCCTGCAGAACACATTCATACTTTGCTTTGTTTTATTTGTTAACCCTCTCAACGGGCTAGCTCAGAGTGAGGCAGAGTATACAACGACACAAAGTGCTGAAAAAATCCTCGACTCTTATGGGGGATTGGAGCATGCTGTTATCCATATGACTCGTGACGAGTGGGAAATTGTCAGAGCTTGGGACGAGTTTGATGAGAATGCATATTTACAAGCTTTGAACGATTTTAAAGCTTCTTATGCCGCGAAAAGAGAGAAATTAAAATATGCAAGACAGAATAAAGTACTCGATAATCATTGCGGTTGTTGGATTGAGCCAGACGCTTCGTACTTCACACTTGTACCTCCTCCAGGATTGGGAGGATTAGGATCAGGAGAAGTGCAGTGGGCTACTCAAGGCGGAGCCGGATGGGACGTAGATTGTTCTTCTGCGCCAATTTCGTTTCCTGGATGGACATTCGAGTTATACGGGGATGTATACACAGAATTTTACGTCAACTCAAAAGGAATGATTTCATTTGGAGGAGATGTAATCGACTGGACTCCCACGAAATTTCCTGAGGCAGAATACAACCAAATCACGGGTTACTGGCAGGATACAGACAATCGTTCTGTAGGAGAGATTATGTATAAAGTTACCCCAGAAGCGGTATATGTAAATTTCGTGGAAGTGGGGTACTACAATAATCATGACGACCTCACGAACAATTTCCAAATAATAATTACTCCTAACGACGGAATTATTGGAGATGGAAATAACGCTCAGGTATGTTATTTAGACATGAATTGGGCTCACGGAGATATTGGTGGCGGCGGTGGATGTTGCGGACCTGATCCAGGAGTTACAGGGGCTGACCAAGCTTCTACTGCATCAGTGGGGCCTCACGTGCAATTCGGTAGATTTAACCTTCTCGATGATACCTACAACGGACCTTACGGTATAGGTGATGGCGCTGACGATGGAATTAACTGGCTTGATTACAAGTTCTTTGACCTGAACACAGCGGTCTCGTCGACTAACCTTCCACCTGTTCCAACAGAGAATTTGGGATGTGATACCATTACCATTTGCATAGGCCAAACCTATGATGTTAGCGTAAATTTCCTCGGCCCAGAGCCAGGTCAATCCGTTACTCTTGACGTTACACAGAACCTCATCGCAGGAAATACCATTACGGGATTTAGTGTTACAAACGGTGAAACTGCTAGTATTGCAGGGGTATTTAACGGTAACGTTGCTGGAATTAACACAATTGAGATTACCGCGGTAGATGATGGCACACCTTCATCAAACATGTCAGTTACTATGGTAATTGAAGTCCTCGATGTAGTTCTGCCAGAGCTTACTATCGAAGGAAACCTTGCTATTTGCGCAGGAGCAGAAACGGAGATCACTGCTATCGGTGATTTCGACAGTTTTTCCTGGAATTTGAGCAGTCAATTCACGAACGGAAACGTTGCGACTATTCCTTTTGGAGGAAACATAGTCGTTACGGGTATTTTAGATATAGGTTGCCAAGTTTCTATGACATTTTTCATAGACCAAACCCCCTATTATCTTCCTGAAATAACCACCGATCCTTCACCACTTGTGATATGTTCTGACGATACCGCATATGTTGCAGTAGTACCTGACCCAGACGAGAACTTCATCGCTTACATCTGGGAGGCCGATTGGAATGGATTAGGCGGGGAGGTGTATCAAGTAGGCCCTGACGGAGATGAAGCATGGCTTGCACCGGGAATGTATCGACTTGAGGTAGAGGATGCTAATGGATGTTTCGGACAACGTGTATTCCAAGTAAACGGTGTAGATGCCGATATCCCAGAAATGACGATTCCTCCTATGTGTACCGGACTTGACACAGTCTCGTTTGAAGGAGGATTTTCAAGTACTGATGAAGGGGATTTAAATATGTACCTCATTACTTCGGATAACGCAGGTTGGGGCGGAAGTTTCGTAAATATCAGTGTCAATGGAGATGTTGTTGCTACGTGGACATTAACGAATAGTACTTTCGGGACATTCTCTGTTCCAATTGCTTTTGGAGATATGATAGAGATTGAATACATCTCAGCAGATGTAAATAGTGATCTAAACAATTCAGTTCAGATTTACAACTGTAGCAATAGCGGAAACGAAACCCTCATTAATAACCTGAGTACTGGAATAATCTATACGTCTGAGGCTCTTTGTGAAACTCAAGCAGCTTTAGGTTTATGGGAAGAAACGAGCGGGCCCGGGACTTCTTGGTTCGAAATAGATACTCAGTACAACACGCTTTGGGCGCCTACGGAGTATGGAATGTATGAACTTTGCTTCTATGAGGAGAGCTGTAATATCCCTTATTGCTATGAGGTAGAGGTAACGGTTGCTCCGACAATTACTCTTAATGAAGACATCGTCTTTTTGTGCAACGGCGAAGACTTGGATCTTTTCGCTGAAATTACGGATTTGGCAGGAACAGCTGAAATTAACTGGCCTTACCCAGGAACGGATGATGTGCTGAACAATCAATATGATTACGATGAATACACTGAGGCGATTATCGTTGTTGAAATTGAAAATGGATGTGGTTCAGATGTTGCTCAGGTAGAGGTAACGGCACAGTTCGAGCCGAATATCGATAGTATTTTCCTCTGCGATGAGAACGATTCTGTGGTAATAGACCCGATAGAAGGAGACGAGAATGCTGGGATGAATTACGATTGGACCTGGAACGGAACATCTGTTGAGGGCGATGATGAATTGACGGCAAATGCTACGGGATCTTACTGTGCTACGGTTACTAATGAGTGTTTTCCGAATGGAAATACAGACTGTGGTTTTGTCGATATTGTAAGCCAAATCGAAGGTGTATTCGCCGCCGAAGCTGGCGGAGTAGTTAGCGATTGCGATGGACTGGGTATAGATCCAGGTGAAACGGCAACTATTGATCTTAGCCTTCCGAATGATCAATACATTGCTACTTGGCCTGATGGCTCAACGGGAATGAGTTGGACGATACCGGAAGACTTACAAGCGACAGATGCACAGGGGAATCTTTTGTATGACGAAGAAGGGAATCCGATATGGGCTTATAACGGATCTCAGATATGTGTAGATGTTGAAGACCCGTATGGATGTGGAGTAACGGAGCATTGTGTGTACTTGTTTATCGGACAAGGAATCACAATAAACCCAGACGTAAACGGAGTGCCATCTGATCAACTTGATGATATTCTTACAATGTGTCCGGAAATTCCATACACATTCGACTTAAACGCGCAACAACCTGGCCCTCCTTACGGGGATATTTCTTGGAGTACGGTTTGTAATGGCGAGTATGTTTATTTCGGAAGTAATGAAGCTGAAACTCTTACAAGCTGGCAATTCCCTGAGGATTGTTGGGGACAAGTTCTGACTTTATTAGGTTCAGCGGCGAATCCCTGTACACCTGGAGGCGCTAATTGGGAGCTACAGGTTGAAGTAGATTTCTGTGAGATTACAATTCCTAACGTGTTTACGCCTAGGAACGCAGACACGATGAACCCGAGTTTCTATATCGAGGGTCTAGAAAATTACGATGGAGTTCAAGTCAGAATTTATGATAGATGGGGGAATCTCGTTTACACAAACGATAACTACCAGAACATTACGGATGCTTGGTACGGGGATGATTCTGCCGATGGTACGTACTGGTTTACACTACGTCTTCCAAACGGCTTTGAGCACCAAGGTCCGGTTTCTATTTTCCGCTAGTCCGCTAGGAGATTAATAATATTTAGGTTTGGCAAAAGCACGCACTCGGTTTATATGTTCCGATTGCGGAACGTCGTCATCCCAGTGGGTAGGGAAATGTCCGGGGTGTAAGGAGTGGAATACTTTGCACGAAGAAACCGTTACCGATTCGGGTAAACGAGCTCACAGGTATTCAACTACATCTTCTCAAGGAGGGGTTCTTAGTCCTAAGGTTAGGCCATTAGCGGAGGTGAGCATAGAAAATATTGTGCGTCTTTCTTCTGGAGAAAGCGAACTGGATAGAGTTTTAGGGGGAGGGGTCGTGCCGGGTTCGTTAATTCTTTTAGGGGGTGAGCCTGGGATAGGAAAATCTACCTTGATGCTTCAAGTGGCGATGATGGTAAGTGGATCGGGAGCTAAGGTTTTGTACGTGAGTGGGGAGGAGAGCCCGGAGCAGGTTCGGATGAGAGCTCAGCGCATAGGAACGGTTTCGCCCACGTTAATGGTTTTGCCGGAAACTCGTGTCCCGCTCGTTTTGAACGCCCTTAAAGATGATCAGTTTTCTTTACTGGTCGTTGATTCAGTCCAAACCCTAGACCAGCCCGAGATAGACGGAGTGCCCGGGTCGGTTTCTCAAATTAGAGAGTCCGTAGCGGCAATTACGTCTTATGCTAAGTCATGTGGTTTGCCGGTATTTTTAGTGGGGCACATTACTAAAGAGGGGTCGCTTGCTGGGCCTAAGGTGCTCGAGCATATGGTGGACGTAGTTTTACAGTTCGAAGGAGATCGCAACCACGCTTATAGAATGCTTAGGGCTTCTAAGAATCGCTTCGGAACGACATCGGAGTTGGGGATTTACGAAATGATGGGCGATGGCCTTCGCGCCGTAGAAAATCCGAGCGAAGTTTTGCTCGGGGAGGCGGGAGATGCGACGAGCGGATCGGCAATTTCGGTTGCTCTAGAAGGAGCTAGACCGCTTTTAGTAGAGATGCAGGCGCTCGTAAGTACAGCCGTCTATGGAACCCCCCAAAGATCTGGAACGGGGTTCGATTTGAGACGACTGAACATGCTTTTAGCGGTGCTGGAGAAGCGATGTGGGTTTAAGCTCGGCTCGTTCGATGTGTTCTTGAATTTGGCGGGTGGGCTTAAAATAATAGACCCCGCGAATGATCTTGCTGTTGTGGCAGCGATTTTATCATCGAGTTTGGACTTACCCCTAGATAGAGACACTTGCTTTGCCGGAGAGGTAGGGCTGAGTGGTGAAATTCGACCTGTCGCCAGGCTTGCTGAGAGGATGTCTGAAGCGGCGAGGCTTGGGATGAAAAGGATGCTTATTAGCGGTCATGGAAAGACTCCACCTGCTCCGAAGGGGCTTAAGCTCGTTGCGATAAAACGTGTTTCAGAAATTCAGAGAGTAATTTTCTAGGAAACGCCCTCAAGTACTACGACGAATTCACCTCGGGGTGCTTTCTCTTGAAAATGTAGAATAGCCTCAGATACCGTCCCTCGAATTGTCTCTTCGTGGAGTTTAGAAATTTCTCGGCAAAGCACTATACGACGATCGGAACACTCGTATTTCACAAGTTCTTCAAGTAGTTTTATGATCCTATGTGGGCTTTCATACAGGACTACCGTGCGACTTTCTTCGACGAGAGATTGTAAACGCTTTTGGCGTCCTTTTTTATGAGGAAGAAAACCCTCGAATACGAACCTGTCGCATGGCAGACCAGATACTACAAGGGCAGGGACGAAAGCAGTCGCTCCGGGTAAGCACATCACCTCTACGCCAGCATCTACGCAAGCTCTAACGAGTAAAAACCCCGGATCTGATATCGCGGGAGTCCCAGCATCGGAACAAAGAGCGTAGTTAAGTCCAGATTTAAGTTGGTCGACAATAGCATTGACGGCACGGTGCTCGTTGTGAAGATGGAAAGCTCGAAGGGGCCTATCGATGGAATAATGACGAAGTAAATTCCCCGTCGTTCGAGTATCCTCAGCTAAAATTAAGTCGGCCGATTTTAAAACCTCGATAGCTCTTTCGGTAATATCCTTCAAATTGCCGATAGGAGTGGGCACGACATCTAAACGTCCGAAATTCATGACGCGAACCTTCTTGAAATTCGCTTCTCAAAGGACTTCAATGCGGAGTCGATTTCAGGTTTCGTACCCGAAGTAGCTAAACACGAGGTAAACTTCGAAACGGCCTGATCGAAATCCGAACAAGCGTCGATAGAATCGAGCATGTCATTGAACTTCATATCGTCATTCGAAAACAAAGTCGAAGTGAAGTTTGCTCGATCTAAAATCGTGAGCCCCTCACCGATTGAAGAAAGAGGCAGCGATTGTAAACTTTCCGCAAGAGTTTTACTTCGTCTCCTCTTTTTTACTACGGGGTCTACTTCGGCGATAACCTCGGCGATTGAGTCGATAAGGTTTGTTTGGGATAAATCCTCAATCAGGAATCCAACCTCATTATCAGCGCTTTGCACCATGGCTTCAAACGCTTTGTAACGCAAGATGGTTAATCGCTCGTGCAACTCTCGTGACTGTTGGTGCAACAATTCCATGCCTTCCTTCGAAAGATTCCCCACCACCATTTCCTTCACCCCTTTCTCAAGTTGTGAAACTAAATCTTCTAACGGTATGTGCTTGTCATTAGCCATCTTTTTCCCCTCTTAGGAATGCCAAATATACATCTCTCTACAAGGCTTTTTTAAAAATCTTCATCGTCTAAATCGTTTAAACCTTTAGATTTTTGCTTTTTATCGGGCTTACTTTTTTGAGCAGGCTCATTATCACCATCCTCACTTTGGGAATTTTTTGTTCCTCCGGAATTTCGAATAGCCTCCTTAATTCTTTGGGCCTCCTCATCAAAAGCCTTTCGGCGATGTGATTTATGAGCCTCCCTATCGTAGCTGTAGATCGGCTCATTTAAGGAGCCGTCCATAGCAAGAAAGAACATGGTTCCGAGGCCGTCATCTTCGATAGAGCCGAACTCTACCTCTCTACTATTCCTCAAATCCCTAAGCGCAAATCCGAGCGTGTAATCTATATCACCCTTAAAGGAATGTACACCTTCAACTGTAACATCCATGGCAGAGGATTTGATTTTCAGGAACGGGATAGTAGTTTTTGAAGAAGCTATGTAGATAGGGCTTTCGAGGCTTTTAAATTTAATGTCCGAAAGTCTAGTTCTTAAATCTTCGGGATCAACTAATGGCGCGATTAACCGGTGTGTTTTAAGATAATCGGCTATTTCATCAAATATTTCTACTCCTTTAAGGCGCCCGTTATCAATATCAATTTCCAGATTCGTTTTCACAGCTTTAGAAACAAATTCACCAGACAAATCCCACCCCAAATTAATAGTACCCGCTGCGCTTACCGCCCCCTCCAAGTGTTCAGACCTTAAAGCCGACTGACCAAAATTATTATATGTTAGAAAAAGCTCCGGCAAAGCCACCCCGTCTGCCGAGCCGAAGAATCCTAAAACCCACCCCGGACCGCCAGGTCTTAGGGAGCCCTCAACTCTTGCAGACCCCTGCAAGCCATCCGCCTTAAGGGTGACGATTTTCATCCGAGATTCCCCGACTTTCAATGAGGAACGTACGGATGTTAAGGCTAGCTCATCCCAAAACAATCTTTTTGATTCGATTTGAATTGCTAGATCAGACCCGTTTGGCAACAAAGAAGCTTTACTAATGGGTTCACGATGTTCTCCATCAAGATGAAGATTATCCCACCACGTTAACACGGCTCCCACCACGATACTTTCAAAACTCAAATCTATTTCCCCGACTATTTCTCCCCCTTTAATGGCTTTGTCAATTGATTTTATTGACGCCGAAAGCTCACCCTTATTTCCGCTCCAGTTAAAATCCAATTTTCCCACATCAAGTTGACCACGCTTATAAGATGCAGATAGATTTTTTATTGAATACGGCGAAGCATCTAAAGAGCCCTCAAGATTGCTTGATGTGATTGAAGCTATGAGATGCGATATTTCTCCTGTTGCCGAGACTTGTAATCCTCCCTTTAAAAATAAATCGCCACTGTTAGGTAAAGAGGCCCACTCTACTCCCTGTAAGCTCGGCACCCAACTCGAGTACGATGACGAGGCGTCGATGTTAACTTCACCCTCGAGATAGAACGGCTTGCGCTTGAAATCCGAACAGCTTGCGCTAGCGATTAAACGGATTCCATTCGAATTTAATGCAATCGATTCTACCGTTATCGCGACGTTAGACTTGCTGAACAAGTAATCGATTTTCCCTTGTGCGGAAATGGTTCCGGTCTTGTTTAAAGCTAGCCCCGTGAGGTTTGGAGATATTGCAAAATCATCCTCTTTCACAGACCAAACTACTTGAGTTTTCCTATCAGTCACGTGTACTGCAACATCAACCGAACCGTCATAACTCCACCCTTTAAAGACGTCGGGTCCTTTCCAAATACTCTTAAGCATATTAATCCTAAGACGGGAAGTTCGGGCCTTAATCTCCCACGTATCATTACCGGTTTCGGAAGAGTAAGGATATTTCACCGATCCAGAAAACGGGATGTCATTAACAAGGGCGTCATCGATTAAAAGCTCGAAGTCATTATTTTCTCCAATCTTTAACTGTGCTTCTACGTATCCATTAAGGGGGAGAATGTTTTCGAGGACATCTCCATTAGCTTCGGTGATGTCATTAAAGGAAACGCTTAAGCCTCCTTCATTAATAAAAGCATCGCGAATAACCCCGCTATAGATTTCTCCAGATCTTTTTTCGACGACCATTTTAACATCACGGAGCGTAATTTTAGAGATAGTCAGCTTACTCGGCTTAGAAGCACTGTCACTTTCGAGAATCGAAGTATTCCACGTGCCGTTTTTTAGTTCACGAACATTAATCACCCCATCCTCAAGAACAAGAGCATCGATTTTCGGCTCTCCAAAGAGAACGTCCCAAAGCGAAAGTGCAACACCTAGACTGTTAGCTCGAATGAGGGTATCGGCGGTTGCGCCAGAATGACTCACGGACCCCATTAAAACGACCTTTTTAAGATCGACCGTGACCATAGGGAATTCTGCCCAAACCGAGAGCCCCATCTCTTCTACGCTCAGCTCGGTCGAAAGCTTTTCGTTCATACTTTCTAGTGCGAACGACTTAAATCGATCGCCGTTTATAAGGACGAACAAGGTAATTGCGCCTAAAAAAAAGGCGACAGCAGCAACGACAACTATGACGATGCGCTTACGTGACACTAGCGTACGTAATCTCCGACATGAGTTAAACCACCCTGCTTAATTAGCTTGCGAAAAGCGGCGTTATTCTCAGGACTAAGCTTGTATTCCCTCACCTTTTCCTCATTCCCACTCTTCTTGCTCACCTCCTCATACCCACTTCCACCGTCAGTATCAAGAATAGATTTCCATACAGCGACTTTTTCGTCTGTTTTTGCACTAAACTGATAAATACTAAGCACATCTTTGTTGCGTTTTGCAAGAATCAATTTCCATCTATCGGAGTCCTCATTAGTTAAGCTGAGAATGTGGTAGCCGGCAAATTTCCTAAGCACATTTGCGTTCCCTAAGACCAAAGTTTCGTCGCCAAAAGTGATAAACTGAGAGTAAACAGTTAAATGTTCTTCTAAATCGTCACTTTGTTCAACGAAAGTCCAATCTCCTTCCCAGCATTTAGGAAAATGAGTTTTATCTCTACGATTCATCGGCATTGGCCCCGGGAAAGTTACTTCCACACAACCGGTAAAGAGTACTAATGCACCGAGGGCAAAAAGAAGGGATATGCGAGTCATATTAGAGGGTTTGGTATTAAAAAAGAAGAGCAGCAAGGCCTACTACCAAGCAATAAACGGCAAACCACATTAAGTTCGTGCCTTTGACCAACTTTATCATCCACTTGCAAGCGGCCCAACCAGCAGCAAATGCCGCCAGAGCCCCTACTGTGTAACCAAAAATTGGGATATGTGAATTATTCATAACGGCCTCAGAAACGGGCGCGGCTTCACTTTCGAGTAAGTCTTTTAACTCTAGAAGGTTTGCACCTAAAATGGGAGGTAGTGCCATTAAAAAACTAAATTTAGCCGCCTCAGATCTAGAAATACCGAGAAGCAAAGCTGCACCGATAGTGCTTCCAGACCTACTTATTCCAGGGAGAATAGCGCAGGCTTGGGCTATTCCTATTAAAGTGGCGTTTCTCGGAGTAAGTCCTTTTTTAGATGAAGACTTTATCTTTTGCGATATGGCAAGGATTGCGGCAGTTACGATAAGCATTGCTCCCACGAACTGTGTCGAGGCGAGCTCCTCTATAGCGTCTTTCATCGTGAGACCTATTATTGCTGCAGGGACCGCACTAAGAGCGATAAGTCCCACATAGCGGCGAGCCGAATTTCCTTCCGAGCCCTTCTTAAAAAAGCCCAGGATTAACGAAGCAATGTCCTTCCTGAAAACCACGACCGTACTTAACGCAGTCGCCCCATGAACAATAACGGTAAAGGTGAGATCTTCTTCGGGCAGTTCTAATATCGCTGCCCCGAGTGTTAAATGACCCGAACTTGAAACGGGCAGGAATTCGGTTAGACCTTGTACAAGACCTAAAATGAGATAAGAAAGAGTCTCCCAAAGATTGCTCATGCCTTCTTTAAGATGGCGTATAAAATCGTTCCGTATCCAGCAAGAATTACGATTGGAGAAAGTGTGATTCTACGAAAACTGAAGATCTCATAACTAAACACATCGGGATCATCAGAACCGCCCCCACTCATCAAAATGTACCCAACTACTAGAAGTGAAACGCCTACCCCTAACCATTTATAGTTAGTTGCAGAAAAAGCGAAGTTGTTTCCTTTAGATTCCCGAATTTCTTTACTCATTGTGCGAAGTTAGTTTAATGAAGCTTGCTTACGTCTAGCCGTAAGTAACGGTTTACAGCTAAAGCGGTTGAAATCACTCCCAAACCTCCTCCTAGGACAATTAATCCGCCAGCGAGGATTGATAACGTCTTGTATTCAAGCAAAATTGCCGAAGTTCCAAGTGGGCCTTTTAGTAGCGCCAATGCTGTTACTACAAATGCAAAAGCGAGTAGTCCAGAAGTAACTCCGAGTAAAAACCCCTGTTTGAGAAAGGGCCTTCGAATAAACCTAGACCTAGCTCCCACGAGCTGCATGTTTCTAATTAGAAAACGTTTGGCAAAAACGGTCAGCCGGACAGTATTATTCATCAAAGCCAGGGCGATAAGAAGGCAGATTCCAGCAAGCGAAATAAGCGGGATCATCAATCTATCTAATGTTTTCTCAATTTTTGCAAGAAGTTGATCTTGCCAAACCACATCAGCAACACCTACAATATCCTCCATTCGTACCACAGCTTCACTCAATTTTTCGGAATTGCCGTACATGGGTCTAATTCTCACATCCATAGCTGGTGGAAGAGGAACGTATCCAAGAAACTCTATAAATGATTCTCCTAGATCAATTTCTAATTTTTTGGCAGCTTCTTCAGGATCTATGTAATTCGCCTCGGCAACAGCCTCATCAGTTTCGACTAAAGCGAGGGCTGTGTGGAGCGTTTCAGTGTCTAAATCTCTAAGAAAATACACCTGAATTCTCACCTCCTGTCTAAGCTGTTTTTCCCAACGTGAGCCTAAGAAAGAGACAACAGAAATAAGTCCGATTAAGACCAAAGTCAAGGTCATTCCCACAACTGTCGTGAACGTCGTAGTGGCTTGAGAAGCGGGGAGACGGTTTTTATTTGTACGACGTTTAGATGCCATGCCCCAAAGATGCACACTCCCTCGTTTAGGAACTACATTTTAACTAAAAGTATCCTTATTTAGAATGAATCTAAATAAAGCGAGGTTCTATACCATAAAGTAGGTATTTTTGCAGTATGATTACAGTTAGTGAAACAGCAAAAGCGCAAGTTTTGAAATTGCTTAGTGAAGAAGGGAGACCTGCCGGAAGCTTCGTACGTGTAGGCGTAAAGGGCGGAGGTTGTAGCGGGCTTATGTACGAAATGGATTTCGATTACGAAATGAAGGACGGGGATCAAGAATTTGAGGACAAGGGCGTGAAACTTGTGGTCGATAAAAAAAGCTTCCTTTATTTAGTGGGTACTGAGCTGAGGTATAGCGGAGGGTTGAACGGAAAGGGCTTCGAGTTTTATAACCCTAACGCAAATCGCACTTGCGGTTGTGGTGAAAGCTTTTCGCTTTAATCATCTTTTGATTTAGAAATGATGGGCCAAACAGAAGAAGAGAAACTCATAGACGAAGTCACAGCCAAGAGCTATGAATTCGGGTTTACAACGGATATCGATTCCGATACTATACCACCGGGGTTAAATGAGGATGTAATAAGAACTATTAGCGCGAAAAAAGACGAGCCGCAGTGGCTTTTAGATTGGAGGTTAGAGGCATTTAGGATTTGGTCTGAAATGGAAGAGCCAGACTGGGCGCATGTCAACTATCCGAAGCTCGATTTACAGGCAATTAGCTATTACTCAGCGCCGAAAAAGAAAGTGGAATTAGGGTCTTTAGACGAAGTGGATCCAGAGCTATTAAAGACGATGGAGAAGCTGGGGATTTCTATTGAGGAGCAGAAGCGCCTTAGCGGAGTGGCGGTTGACTTCGTAATGGATAGCGTTAGTGTAGCTACATCTTTTAAGGAGAAACTAGGAGAATTAGGAGTGATATTCTGTTCGCTTGGAGAGGCGATTCAGGAGCATCCAGACTTAGTTAGAAAGTACTTGGGAACGGTAGTGCCACAACGCGACAACTACTATGCTGCATTAAATTCGGCGGTGTTTACTGACGGCTCGTTTTGCTATATCCCGAAAGGAGTTAGATGTCCGATGGAACTTAGTACGTATTTCAGAATAAACCAAGCTGGTACGGGCCAATTCGAGCGCACGCTTGTAATTGCTGACGAAGGAAGTTACGTTAGCTATTTAGAGGGGTGTACTGCTCCGCAACGTGATGAGAACCAATTACACGCAGCCGTTGTTGAAATAATTTCGATGGATGAGGCAGAGGTAAAGTACAGCACGGTCCAAAATTGGTATCCAGGAGACGCTAAAGGTGTGGGTGGGGTATTCAATTTCGTAACGAAACGAGGAATATGTCATCGCGCGGCGAAGATTAGTTGGACTCAAGTTGAGACAGGAAGTGCCGTTACTTGGAAATACCCAAGTTGCATACTCAAGGGCGATGACAGCATAGGGGAGTTCTTTAGTGTGGCCGTTACAAATAACATGCAACAGGCAGACACCGGAACGAAAATGATTCACCTCGGAAAACGCACGAGGTCTACAATAATTTCGAAAGGAATTTCGTCGGGATATTCCCAAAACTCATATCGAGGCCTCGTTCAAATCCATCCAGGAGCTGAAAACGCCCGAAATTTCTCGGTTTGTGATTCGTTATTAATGACGGACACTTGCGGAGCGCACACCTTTCCTTACATCGAGGTTAAGAACCCGACAGCTCAAGTCGAGCACGAAGCCACAACTTCTAAAATCGGTGAAGATCAGATTTTCTACTGCCAGCAACGCGGTATTGAGGAGGAGGAGGCGATAGGCCTCATTGTGAAGGGGTACGCGAAAGAGGTATTGAATAAATTACCTATGGAGTTTGCAGTTGAAGCCCAAAAACTACTCACTATTTCTCTAGAAGGAAGTGTTGGTTAATTGAAAATATTATGCTGAAGATTAAAAATTTACACGCCAAGGTTGGCGATAACGAGATTTTAAAGGGCCTTAACTTAGAAGTGGGGCCTGGAGAGGTTCACGCCATAATGGGACCTAATGGATCGGGGAAAAGCACTCTCGCGGCTGTTTTGGCGGGACGTGAGGCTTACGAGGTTACCGAAGGGGAGGTAGAGTTAGATGGGGTGAATTTGCTCGATTTAGAGGCGACTGAGAGAGCTCGTGAGGGAGTTTTCCTCGCTTTTCAGTATCCGATTGAAATTCCTGGAGTGTCGAATCTTAATTTTATGAAGGCGGCAATTAACGGAAAACGCTCGCATTGTGGGCTTGATCCGATTAAACCTAAAGAATTCCTTGCGAAGGTTAAGGAGTGTTCATCTTTAGTTGAGCTAGATGGCCGCTTACGTGATAGATCTGTGAACGAAGGTTTTTCGGGAGGGGAGAAGAAGCGTAATGAGATATTCCAAATGGCTATGCTCGAGCCGAAGCTTGCCGTACTCGATGAAACGGATTCAGGACTTGATATCGATGCTCTTCGCGTAGTTTCTAAAGGCGTAAATAAGATGCGGTCTAAGGACAGAAGTTTTATCGTAATCACTCACTACCAAAGACTTCTCAATCATATAGTACCAGACTTCGTTCACGTACTTTCTGATGGTAAAATCGTGAAAAGCGGCGGAAAAGAACTCGCACTAGAGCTTGATGAGAAAGGATATGATTGGTTGAAGTAATGTCAAAGTTCACTCAAAATTTTACCGCCCCTTCTCATGGGGTAGAGCTAAGAAGCGAAGCTCTTTCGCTCATAGACTCCCTCCCTGTTCCGACAAGGAGGAGTGAACGATGGAAATACTCTTCGGTTTCGAAACTTGCGAACTCTACGCTCTCAACTCACAAGGGAGGAGCAGTGGGATTGGAGGGATGGCCAGAGGAGATTAATCCGAATCCTATTCCCGAACTCGATGCGTACCGTGTGGTATTTCGCAACGGAGTTTACGAGCCCACCCTAAGCGACCTTCCTATTGCAGACGGTATAGTCTGCATGCCACTAAGCTCTATTTCTGAAGATCTCGCCCGAACGATTTTCAATAACGAGTACCATAAGACTGAATGGGTCGGCGCATTAAACGCCGCCTACTTTCAAGACGGTCTTTATCTACACGTATCGAAAAACATAAAACTCGACCGTTCTATCGTGGTTCATCACCTTACGGACGGTGAAAACGTAGCGAATTTTCCGAGACATTATGTGAGAATCGAGGAGGGAGGAGAGGCTGATGTTGTGGTTTGGTCTAATGCAACAGAGAAGTCATCAGGAATGTGCAATAGCTTATTCGAGGCCTCAGTAGCTCCGAATGCTCAGTTATTCCTTGAAAAAATCACTAACGAGGCAGGAGATATCTACAGCTTAGCACACGACTTCATTACGCAGGAGGCAAATAGCCGATTCAAGGCACACACCTTCACGATTAAGGGTAGTTGGGTGCGCAATGAACTTTCGATAGTTTCAGTGGGTAAAGGCACGGATTCGATTTTTAACGGCGCTTATATGCCGTGCGGAAGTGAGCACGTCGATAATCACACGACGATGGATCACACTTTCCCTGACGGCACATCTTCAGAGCTATATCGTGGGATAATGTATGGTAAGTCGACAGGAGTCTTCAACGGTAAAGTATTCGTTAGGCCTGACGCACAACGCACTAACGCCTTCCAACAGAACACGAATATCGTGGCTGATAGAGGCGCTTCAATCAACGCGAAGCCGGAGCTTGAAATCTACGCAGATGATGTAAAATGTGCTCACGGATGTACAGTAGGCCAATTTGATTTAGAGGCTCTTTTCTATCTTCAATCACGTGGTTTAGACGAAAACGCAGCACGGACATTGTTAGTAGAGGCATTTATCGCAGACGTACTTTCAAGTGTGCCTTCGAAAGAATTGAGTGACGAAATAAAACGATTGTATTCAGAACGCCATCTCTGGTCATGAGTGAGGACACAACATATGATGTTGAGGCTATCAGGCGTGAATTTCCACTCCTAGACAGAGAGGTAAACGGGTTTCCTTTGGTTTTTTTAGATAGTGCCGCTTCAGCCCAAAAGCCTATTGTTGTTATAGAATCCCAGCGTGAATACTTATCTCATTTCCACAGCAACATACATCGTGGTGTACACGCATTAGCAACCCAAGCTACCGAAGCATTTGAGGGAGCTCGTGAGATTATTCGAGCGCATTTCAATGCAACTTTGACCTCTGAAATCATCTTCACTTCGGGGGCGACAGACAGTATAAATTTAGTGGCAGGCACTTGGGGGCGAGCGAATCTGAAGCAGAATTCTACGGTCGTTTTGACTCGAATGGAGCACCACAGCAACATTGTACCGTGGCAGATTCTATCCGATGAAATCGGATTCAAAATCGAAGTAGTAGAACTACTTTCTGATGGCTCTTTGGACATGTCACAGTTCAGAGATAAAATGGCGTTATCCCCGGATTTGGTTTGTTTCACTCACGTTTCTAACACCTTAGGGACGATTAATGATGTTAAGAATCTAACTTCTTTAGCAAAAGCTGCTGGAGCTATCGTTCTTATCGACGGTGCTCAATCGGCTCCTCACATTAAGGTTGATTTACTTGACATCGGATGCGACTTCTTTGTTGCCTCAGGTCATAAAATGTATGGGCCTACAGGCATAGGTTTCCTTTATGGTAAACTCGATTTATTAGAGTCTATGCCCCCTTGGAAAGGAGGAGGAGAGATGATTTCGAGCGTGAGTTTCGAAGAGAGAACGACGTTTAATGTACCGCCCTATAAATTTGAAGCGGGAACACCTCATATTTCAGGGGCTATTGCCTTTGGAGCGGCCATAAATTGGTTGAACAAAGTGGGAATGGAGGCGATTACTATGCACGAGCACGCATTAACTCGATACGCTCACACCGAATTATTAAAAACACCCGGCCTTAAGATTTACGGTAATGCCAAGGAAAAAGCTGGCGTTGTGAGCTTTCTCGTTGAAGGCACCCACCCCTCCGATCTCGGCACACTTCTAGATCAACTAGGAATAGCCGTTCGCACTGGCCACCACTGCACAGAGCCGTTAATGACGAAGCTTGGCATCCCAGGCACGGTCCGCGCTTCGTTCGCGGCCTACACCACTTTCGCTGAAATCGATGTCCTAACAGCAGGTATAAGCCGAGCGGTTAAAATGCTAAACTAATTTATGATTATATTTGACAGAATCCAAACCCTGCTCAAATGCTAGAAGTACTACGTGAAAATTTCAGCCATCTTTTCGAAGAAGAATTGATGGTGGAGATTAGTAAGGTAGGTATGCACCTGAAGGTAAATAAGGGGGATACTTTGATGGAATTAGGGAGTTCTGTGACTCATATACCTCTACTTATAGATGGAGCAATCAAGATTTTCCGCCTTGATGACGATTATAGAGAGCAAATTCTGTATTTCCTTGAAAGGGGAGACACCTGTGCGTTAACACTAAACGGCTGTCTAGGAAAAGCCCAGAGCGAAATCAAAGCCGTTGCCGAAATGGACTCGGAATTAATTCTTGTTCCTGCCCAGTATATGGAGTCGTTCTTGAAATATCATAGCTGGAGCAGATTCGTCTTTGAGAGCTTTAACAATAGGCTCGTAGAGCTTCTAGAAGTTATCGATTCTCTTGCGTTTATGAAGCTTGACGAAAGACTTTATAACTACCTACGAGATAAGGTTTTGATTAATTCTAACCAACTCTTAGAGATCACCCACAACAAGATAGCTCAAGAGATGAACACCTCGCGAGTGGTTATCTCCAGAGTATTGAAAAAACTGGAGCTAGAAAACAAAATCAAACTCCATAGAAACAAAATAGAGCTAATAGAAATCTGATCCTATTCTAGGATT